>Ga0209812_10000003_pt1 | contig 238832 bp, 188 predicted proteins | sample JI71714BDNA_FD_187502 | JGI IMG/M metagenome (GOLD analysis project Ga0209812, IMG submission 187502) | Wastewater effluent complex algal communities from Wisconsin, to seasonally profile nutrient transformation and Carbon sequestration -... | ecosystem: Engineered > WWTP > Effluent > Algae... | reverse complement strand
ACGAGCCAATCATGGACCGGGAAACCATGCGACAGACCGTTTTTGAATACATAGAAGTTGATTACAACAAAACCAGAAGGCATAGTTCACTTGGCTATTTAAGCCCTGAGAATTTTGAACTGAAACACAGTGCTTAGTTAAGTGTCCAGAGTTAGCGGATCAGATCAAACAGAACTCTACTTTCGACAGGTTTTGGGACGGATATTGAGAGTTCGCAGTGATGACAATTGCACCGAGGGCTTTTTATATACCTTTGCAGAGCCTCAACTTAAATTGTTTGCAAATCGAGTTCAGGAAGAGTTACCCGGTAAAGTGGTCCTTCGTTCTGTCGAACAACCAATTCAAATAACTCGTGGGCACGTCGCCCAATCGAATAGAAGTGCGCTGAGTAATACAATCGCCATTTCAGCTTCTCCGGCAGAGCAGACACCAGAAAAAAATAGCCATCTGGTATTTGAAAAGGCATTTTTCACCTTTGATTTTTCAGGAAATTTCAGGGAGCAAGTTATTCGAACGTATGCTAAACAACTATTTGGATAGTTTAGTCGATTAACTTTTCACGCCAACCAAGAATATCACGATAACAGTAACGTTTAATTACTTCAGAAGTTGAGGGGCGCCTTGAGCTACACCATTGAAATACTTAAAGATAACGTTCTCCCGCTACCTGATTCGTTGTGCTTAGAGCTAGGGTTTGCAGTTGGGGATATTTTGATTTGTGAGATGGATAAAGATCGCTCAGAAATGAAGATGACGAAGCATACCGAACAGACATTGACTGATGAACAGATTTCATCGGCCGGAAATTTAACACGCGTCATCAGCCTTTCGACTCAAGAATAATGGTTGGTTGTATGGTGGCCAACAAATCGGTCAAGTCGAAAAAGGTATCAAAATGACAACAAGACCATCGATTAAAATCGAACAGGAATATCAAGCTGCTTTAGAGGCGATGGAGCAACTTCTTGAAGCAGAACCCGGCACGACTGAAGGTAACGAGTTTGAGGCTTTGGCAAAGATGATCGAAGAGTATGATGATATCTATCATCAACTCAACGAGTAACTCAGTGCCGGCTTGTTATTCAAATCGTCACTAAGTGCCAAAACCTGACATTAGTCGTACATGTGGACGAATACACAGTGTTATTTGTTTTCACCATAAAACAGGCACACTTTGAGCAAATCAATAGGCACACTTATTTGTTGCTGCAGAAGGTAAAGCACGCTAATTTAGGCACTTAGCATGGACTTACCTAAAAATAAATGGCTAGAGAAAAGTAATAATATACCAGCATGCTATTGGTCACAGGAGCAGTAATTGATTGTAGATAATATTTATCAATAGTTTAACGATGGTATCTTATTTGTTAAAACCAGTGAAGGTCTGCCGATACAATATACACATGTTATGCGTTACCCTCGGTCCCACGCTCCACGATGTAATGCCTGCTCGACATAACAAACCGCTCAGTTGCGATAATGGGCAGTGAATGGTGGGCAGTTATACCTTTGCACCAGATAGTTGTGTGGGTTGGGTAGTGGTGAAGGCACCACCCAACGAACTGATTTAGGCGCAGGACATTGAGCATTGCATCAATCAATGCTGTGGAAATTCAAAGCACCAGTTCTGATTCACAGGCTGGCCAAAAAACAATATGACTGGATCGATACGGATATGACTGATAGTACGCAGACAAAAAACAAAGAGACAAACAAAATCATCATCGACTTGTTCGCCCCCAATCTTCCGGGCAGCACCAAGGAAGGCGACTTAATCCAGAAAGCATTGCGAGATCAGTTGGTTGAAAGCATTCGAAGCTCGATTACTCTCCCCAAATCCAACAATCCGTCAGGGGTTGCCCGATTTATTGATGAATCAGGCCGTAATGTATTTTTTGTGGATGGAACTCGTGGCGCAGGTAAAACCACCTTTATCAATAGCGTAGTCAAATCTCTGAATGGTGACAAAGGTGATGCCAGCGTCAACATCAAGTGCCTGCCGACCATCGACCCTACCAAGCTGCCTCGTCATGAACCCATTCTGGTCACGGTGACCGCTCGTCTGAACAAAATGGTGTCCGATGAGTTAAAAGGATGCTGGTCGTCGAATGTTCATAAAAAACAAAAGGAACAATGGCAGAGCCACCTTGAGCAGCTAAAGCGTGGTCTGCATCTGCTTACCGACAAGGAATATAAGCCGGAATATTTCAGCGATGCTTTGAAGCTGGATGCCCAGCTTGATTACTCCATTGGTGGCCAGGAATTGTCAGAAATCTTTGAAAAGCTGGTTGAAAGTGCGTGTGGAATTCTAGGCTGCAAGGCCATTTTGATATCGTTCGATGATATCGATACTCAGTTTGATACTGGTTGGGATGTACTTGAGTCCATTCGTAGATTTTTTAATAGTCAGAAGCTGGTAGTGGTAGCAACAGGTGATTTGCGCCTTTATTCTCAGTTGATTCGCGGCAAGCAATACGAAAACTACAGCAAAACGTTGCTCGATCAGGAAAAGGAAAGCGCCCGCTTAGCCGAACGGGGTTACATGGTTGAACACCTTGAACAACAATATCTATTAAAGCTTTTTCCGGTACAAAAGCGTATTCAGCTGAAAACTATGCTGCAATTGGTGGGCGAAAAAGGAAAAGTCCATAAAGAAAATATCAGGGTTAAAACCGAGCTTGGTATGCAGGATATTGATGCCATAGAAGTCCGGCAAGCGATTGGCGATGCTGTTAGGGAAGGGCTTAATCTGAGGGCGGGCTCTGATGCGGATATGTATGTAAATGAACTGCTGAAGCAGCCTGTGCGGTTGTTGATGCAGGTGCTTCAGGATTTCTATACCAAAAAGTATCGTGCTACATCGGTAAAAATTGAAGGAGAACAAGGCAGCAATGAAAAAACTGATGAGTTATCAGTTCCGAATTTACTCAGAAATGCCTTGTATGGCTCAATGCTAAGCAGCATCTATCGAGCAGGGTTGAATTATGAACAGCATCGGTTTGGCATGGATTCGCTTTGTAAGGATATTTTCACCTATGTGAAGCAGGATCGTGATTTTAATACCGGATTTTATTTGCGGCCTCAGTCTGAGAGTGAAGCATTAAGAAATTGCTCGATTTACTTAGCATCTCAGGTAAGCGAAAACTGTCAGGGAAGTCTGTCTAAATTCCTACAGATGCTTTTGGTTGGCTGCGGTTCCGTTAGCATATTCAATCAATTTGTGATCGAGTTAGCACAGGCTGAAAATGATAGGGAGAAATTTGAACAGCTTGTTAGTGAATATGTGGCCTATATGTCTGTTGGCAGAATTGAAAGTGTCTCCCATTGGGCTAATCGATGCTGCGCTGTGGTAGCAAACAACCCTAATGATGAAAAGGTCGGTGTTTTTCTTGGAATGGTGCAGTTAAACCGTAAATCACGCGAAAACATGCCTAAAGGGTATAAAAGATTCAATATTGATTCTGAGAAGGGCTTAGCAAAAACCGCAATGGCGGCTTCCTTGAGTACGGTAGCATCAAATAATCTTATGGATTTTAGTAGTGTTTTTAATCTGATTGGCGCTATTGCTGATATCGCTGCATGCCAAGGTGAAAACCAGGCTATTACTAATGTTTTTAGTAAAGTGATAGCTCAGCCAACATGTATAGTTCCTCCATGGAGCGAGGCAGCTGACCGAGCAGAAATGAAAGGCTCGAGTAAAAGAGCGACTAAACCTGCTACGTCTTTGGATGTTGAACTTGATTCCAAGGATGAAGACGTAACTGATGAAAATAACCAAGATGACGGAACCGAACTTACTGATGCTATTGATAAGATTGAGAAGTGGCTTAAAAAGGTAAATAAAGTTGAGATTGAAATTCGTCCGTCGGCGCTTTTGATTGGTAAAGTATGGACTCGGATGTATTTCAACCTTAATAACGTGGCTGATCAGCATAAAACCAGGCTCTATAATGATTCAAAGCTTGGGCAAATGGCTAGTCAATCAAATGCTGCGAAAATTATGCGTTTTAATGTTTTGGCTTTTCTTCATGCGGTATTGGTCGAGGAGAGCTTATATCACTCTGTTAGTGATAGAGAATATATTGGTGAAGGGTTAAGACTCAATCCTGTTACTTCGATAGATGAGTTTGAGAAAAAAGTAAACGCAATAAACGAAGTTTTGGAAGATAACACAAAAACATGGGAAGAGACCCATCCATTGTTTTTCTTATTAATTAGCTGTCCAATTCTTCATCCGTTTCTTTTCCCTGTGGGAGGGGTTAACTGTTCAGCTAAAGCACTGAAGAGAGAAAGAAGTTTTCTTGATCTGATTAGTGAAATTGTGGGCGATAAATTGTTTTCTGATGATGAATGGTCTGCTTTGTTTAAAAATGATGATCAAGAAGTAAATATTGAAAAAGAGACGTCTCAAAAAACCATAATATCGCTGCACTCCTCCACAATCAGCGGAGCATCCTACGATAAGGCTACGCCAGCTAGAAAAAATAATTTAGCTTCATCAAGTGACGAGGTAGTTGAAGAATAATGGCCTTCGTATCAGGACTGGGTATGGAAAGCTTTCTTCTTAACTCAACAGTGCTCTTGCATCAGCTAAGTACAGTTTCGTTGGATGAGGTATCACTAGATGACCAGGTGGAGTCATCCGTATTCCTTACCCAATACGAACAGGCACGTAGTTTGCCTGATCATGTAGCCAAATCGGCTTGGTCATCCTTAACACAGCAGCTCCAAAAGCAAAACATGAAACTCGGTCCAATTGCTGCGTTACGCTTGATCGCTGGCAAATTCGTTAAGAATGAGAAAGGAGGCCCCAGAACCGATCTTGCCCTATTCTCGGAATGGCAAACTCTGATGAGCCGGGTGTCGTGCCTGCCAATTATGGCGTGTTATCAGGTATTTAACCCTGGACCTGCTAGTCAGGGCTATAATTTTCGCTGGCCTTTGTACCCTTATCACCCTGCGGTTGAGGACTACATTACCCGTGAACGCTTGCACGAAACTCACCAACATCTTAATGGCAGTACCAGTGCGGAAGAGTGTTGGCTGGATGCACTCAAGCAACTCGAACTGACCGTCAGAGATTTTGAAAAGGGCTGGGCCTCTCAAGAGATAAAACAACTCTGTGCCCAGATTGACCCATCGCTGACGCCCAAGACCTTCAAGGATCGTTTGCAGATTGCCTGTAATATTCGCGAAATTCTTTGTCGGGTCGCTCAGGGCCTGGAATTACCAGAGTGGATGGTGTCATTGCAGCACCCGCAACAGTTGGTTGATTGTAGAATTCTGCATAGGGGCAAGGAGTATGGGTTTGCGACTGTTTGGCCAACGGACAATAAATACAGTCAGGAGTCTGAATTTTGCTGGCTTACCGGATTGTTGGAAAAATGGCGGTATGGTGCGCCCGAAGGATTGGAACGACTGTTTTGGATTTACCTTCTGATTCAGAATCAGTATCTGACTCTCCTTGTTCAGCGAGACGATTTTTTCGGTTTTGATCAGTTCCAGAAATACACGATGACGGAGCTAAGAGAAGAAACCGAGAAATCTTATTTGTCTCGTTTTAAACATGCCCATGGTGCAGGTGTGTATTCACAGGTGCGTTATCTGGAAGGTCGATTTGCACCGAAGAGCGAGCCAAGCAAGATGCAACAACTGCTTTTCAGCGTGTTAAGAGGGTATTGGGAATACTTGAGTGCTCACGTGTCCCTGGAGTGGGCGCATGATCAGCCGCTGACCATGTCGCAAGTGCTCGATAATCTCGAACAGGTTGAACCTGATGGCAAGTGTGCAGAGTTGGCGCTAGTGCCGCACTTTATCAAAAGAAAGCCCAAAAACGATGAGGTCTATCCCTACGCATTACTATTCAAGGACCTTAAGAATCAGGCCGCTATCTTGATGGACATGCTGAAGTATGAGCCGCGCTTAACGCGCTGGATTCGAGGAATTGATGCTGCTGCTAACGAGATGCACGCGCCACCAGAGTTGTTTGGGCCCTTGTTCCGGGTGCTAGCCAAATCAGGTATTGCTCATTTTACCTATCATGTCGGCGAGGACTTTCCACATCTTATCAGTGGCATTCGATCCATTGATGATGCCTTGAGGTTTTTGCCGCTGCGGAATGGCGACCGTCTTGGCCACTGCACGGCCATTGGCATCACGCCTAATATTTGGAAACGTTCATTGCCATTGTCTTTGTCAATGACTAAAGAAACGCGATTGCTCGATTTGGTGTTTATCTGGCGGGAACTTCGAAGTCATCCGGAGCTACTGCCTTACGCCAGTGTTGCTGCGATTGATGCGGTTCGTTTAGCCCATGAAGTGTTTTCGCTGGAAGAAGAAATCTCGATTACCACCCTTGATAAGGTGTTTGAGCTGCGGGGGATATTGGCTGAATCGGAAGGCCTGCTGGGTGAATTGGATGGGCCATTAAAACCCAAATCCCTCTGGTTGGAAGAATTCGAGCGCGCTAGAGAGTGGGCTAAAACCGCAGACATGAAAAGGCCGCTGAAGTTGTATAAGCAATGGCTTACTTCTGACAACGTGCGAAAGCAGCGTGCTGAATATGTTGAAGTTACCCAAGAATATTTGCCGGATGAGGCGGTTGTTTCATTACAACAGGCTGTGATGGCAAAAATAGCAGACCGAAACATTGCGATAGAGTGCCCGCCGACCAGCAATACCCGTATCAGCCAGTATCGAGATGTCAGCGAACATCATATCTTTCGCTGGATGGGCTTGCCGGGTGAGGCGATTGAAGGTGATGTCCCTATGTCTATTTGTTTGGGATCTGATGATCCGGGAATCTTTGCCGCAGATTTGAAATCCGAGTTCTATCATCTGTTCGTGGTGTTAACCCGAAAGTTCGGTTTGTCACCAGCGGATGCTTTGAGAAAGGTTGCGGAGGTGAATGAGAATGGGCGGATCTATCGTTTTCACGCTGTCAGGTAGCTCCGTCAATTCCGCAAACTGACCAAGACCAAAGGCGGCTTCCCGAACGAAAACAGTTTGCTTAAGCTGCTGTACGCCGGTATGTTGCAGGCATCGGAGCGGTGGACGCACCCGGTGCAGAACTGGAATCTGACGCTGTCACAGCTGTCGATCCACTTCGCTGGCCGGCTGGATGATCATATCGACCTATGATCGGCTGTCACAGAATATTGAACACCCTCTTCAAATGAGGTAGGTAAAAATCAATTAAACATTTGCCGTTGGGCTTGCATGCATCTCAACCCATCGATTGATTAGCATCGCTACACAGGGATTTCCAGCTAGTTGGTTCATTCGAACCCAGTCAACATCTAAAAGATCTGCAAGAAGCTGAAAATCAAGTTCACCTTGTAAACAATGCCATTGACGTATGCTTGGCTGCCTATTTAGTTGGGCCTTGGGGGAGGCTAAACCACCGACAACAAAATATCCCTTTTCTTTGTCATACCATATGCGTTGAATACCCGGTATGTTACTCATCCAACGTTTGATGTCATTTAAAGGCTTATCGAAGTATCGGGATAACAAGGTATCTAAACTACCACTGATTGATGTGTCTTTTTTCTTACCTCGCTTATCTAACCAACGCTGAATAACCTCTTTTTTCACCTGATAGTAAGTCACCTTCGTTTCATTTTGCTGATGAAGGGAAACTAATTGTTCTTGCCATAATTCAACTAGTTCAGGTAACTCACTTTCAAATCGCATTGTTGCCTTTTGGCTGGATAACACGCCATCATCACTCAATTCTTTGACAATATTGAGCAGCACTTCAATATCGGGAAGCATCCAATCGTGCAATGGATAAGACTTCTGCTTTTTTGTTAAGTCCGCAAATGCATCCTCCATACCTAACGGGAGCATATTCGGTAGGTCGTATGATGGATCTTGCATCATGACTGACACTTGTGCGTCCTTATCCTTACTCAAAACAAGCGTAATTCTTGTCGCAAATCGCCGTTGTTTATCAACTTCAGTACCGTAGTAATCCATTATGACATTTTGACGATAACTATAAGGCCAATTCTCATTCATCAAAGTGAGCAAATCATCTACAGATGTTTCAAAATTGGCCAGGTACTCATTTGCTTTCAAAGTCATACCAGAATCAGTTGGGTCAAAGGGAATCAACACCGGTCTGTCGTTTGAAACCGTAAACAAATAACCATCAGTAATGACAATGTTTGATTCGTTTAAACAGGCGCGTTGCAATGGCAAGACTTGAGAAATAGGTCTATCAGAATCAATCAGTAAACGTTTGATCTCTAACTCTTTAAGTACCACTTCAAGCTTTCTAATAATCGCTTCTTTGTAAGCTTTAGTATCTAATAAGTCGAAATTGTAAGTGTAATATCCACCTTCAGACGCAACGTATAGCTTTATCGGGTCATCGTCTCTTTTTGATTCGATTAACAACCCTTTTTCGACTGGGTCTCCCGTTACATCATGAGGATTAACGTTGATATGTTGAACTGCACACCGTCCAACTAACGACTTCGTTAGTGGATAACGATCATCTTCAATACCTTTTTCCTGATCTAGCAAAATCAAAACGCGGTCCGAACGTTCAAGTTTTATCCGTTCAAAGTCATTTTCCGCAGTTCCATCTAGTAAATTCAACGAAACATCGACGTATTTCTGTGCAATGAGCGATCTAAACAAGTTTAAGATTTCTTCACAAGCGACAACAGCATTAACTCTTAGGTCTATAACCTTGATTTCACCGGATATCTCGATACTGGGGAAAGATGACTTTGCCTTATTTGCTTTATGCTTTGTTTTCAATGTCAGTGGTTGGAGATTTAACGTTTTAGCTGAAAGTTCAAAACCATAAGCACGCGCAAAAAGGATAAAAGCATCTTGCACTGGTTTTAACACCATAGGCCAACTTTGCTCAAACCTCGTTGGTGTAGAAACATCCAGAAACGGACGCTGTTTACGTGAATTTTTACTCTTTCCAATCTCTTTAAACAGAGTACCTCTCGGTTTGCTCTCATGGCCAGGATACCACCTGACGAGTACCTTATTTTTGTCATAGACCCATAGAGGCTTCTTAATGCGATCTATATCATCGTCATTAGATAACAGTCTTAATGGAACATTGGTATAAAACAGAGCAATCTCAGTGGTATTTTCATCTTTTAACTGCTGAGTTCTACAATCTAGGCTGATCGCATTGACACCGCCAGCCCAGCTATCTACTTTCAATAACGGACAACCTAAGCTGTAAGCGCCTTTACAATGACCGCCAAAAGCCCGCAATGAACGCATCATTAGTCGAATCCACACAGGATTTAACACAGGTGAATATTCCACGCGTACTGGAGTAATAGGTTGCAACTCAGCGTCTACAATAGACGGAGGAATATCACTTGAGCTTTGTAAAGCCACATAGAGACCAAACTGATTACCATTTTTTTTCATTAAATAGGCAAACTGCCGACTGTCTAGCTCAGCATCGATACGTTCTTCCCAGGCTTTCTTCTCTTTCCACTGATAGTTGTTATTGAGAAGTGGATAGTGATAAACCACAAAGTTGTTGGCTTTATCTGCATCAACCTCGCTATTCAAATAAACCAAATGAGACAGCGGCAACTTCCTCAAATCTTTATTTTTATCCATTAACCTTGCTCCCTCATACGCTGCCAGACTATTTTCGAAAACCATTTAAAGCCAGACGTCATTTGATATCCATCGCTTACCAAACAACCTGGTAGAAACAGGATTGAAGCATTCTCAACTTTTACTGGCTCCAACATTTCAGAAAAGCCCGATAAGGAACAATCTTCACCAGTTAATAGGTTCGCGATAACCAAAATGGCATTTTCACCACGGATTTGGCGGATCTTCTCCAGCTTTTTAATTAATCCCAAAGGCGCAAATTCAGGACGTTTACCAGAAGCAAGCCATTGCTCAAAGCCTTCATCCGACTGTTCCAGAGCAGCTATCGACCAAAATTTAGCATCAACAAAAACATCCGCGTTTGCTATCTCAAAATCATATAATTCAAACAACTCATGGTTGTAGACGTCTTGTTTAGTGGTTAGCTGCTTGTCACTCAGCAATGCGCGAATACCCTCCTCCCCAATACGCCCTTGTAAAATTCGCTGAATCACAACGGGATGAAATGAGAATTGCTCTTCAATGTCGTTGGCAAACGGCTGAAACGACGTTCGAAAACCTTTACGATTAAACCAATCCAAAATGGCAGGTTGCCGATTAACAACATCATAAAGCGTCTGTGGGTTATATTTAATCAATCCGGCTGCTCGTTTCGCAAAGAACTGCCAACTTTTCGGGTCGTACCATATTTCACCAGTAACCTTTGATTCCTCGGGTCGTTCAAAGCACGCCCAACGAAATAAAGGCTCAGTAATGCCAAACGTGTTGTTATGTGGTATCCATTGGAGATCATGCTGCAATACAGCGCGGCCTAGTTCATGCCAAAGCGCTGAAATGCCTTCGATAAAACCCTTACCTTGTCGTGCATCTCGGATAGCGGAAACTAACTTATTATCAATGATATCTACCGCAGCAGAGCCATCTTGGGAGCGCGTTTTCAACAGGGAAAGAAAGTTGGAAACCGTTGCATCTTCAGAATGAGTAAGATCATCAATCAGCTGATTATTAAGGTTTGAAACCCAATTTCGGTTGTTAGTACAAACGGTTAATTGGCCGTAGTTGCGAAGATGGCCTGCTACATCATCGCTTAAATGAATCGCCACATGCGGCACATACGTCCAAGCACGTTCAATACGACCAACTTGCTGCTGCACGTCAGCGGCAAGATTCTTAACGTAGTCATTTGTCCCTTTATAGAGCTTGTTTAGCTCCTGGATTTTAGCGACTGAGTTATTCATCAACGGCATAATAAATTGCCGCTGCTGCTTACGAGAAAATTCTGAACGCCTGACTAATTTTTCTAAGTTTCTGAGCTGAAAGCCAGCATGAGACATTTCGTCATCATCGTCATTGCTATCCCATGGTGAAAAGTAAAAATGCTTACTTTCAATAATAAACAGCGACGTCAGATCCATTTGTCCTTGAGACTCAGGCAAGGAGTAATCCAAATTAATACCATTGGTAGCGGATGCGGTTTGTGTCATTACCACCACGGTTCGGCCAGAGTCGAACGCCGCTTGATATGCGTGCTCAAATCCTTCTCGCTTTTGTGCTTCAGCATTGAGTAAGCAAAGCATCATGAGCTTACCGTTGACAGCCAAAGGAATAAACACATCGTCAAAAGAAGACAATACGCCAGTGGTTAAACTCTCCATTTCAAGCCAATCCGCGCTCATTCTGCTGTTTTCTGCGGTATCACTTATCAACCACTTCCGAAGGTATTTGACAGAGTTAACAAAGACCAGGTGCCCTTTATGTTGTGGCTCATTCGCTGCTAAATGCAGAACGTGTAGTAATTTAAACAACACAGACTGCCGGTATTCATACTTGTAATCTGAGTGCTCAGCCTCAAAAAATACAGCGTTCAAATGCAGTTTTGCCTCCTGAAAAACTGGCGCATTGATAGCCTCATCAAAGTCGTGAATCGTGGTTTTCAGTGCCGAACGACGCTTTTCAGATTTATCTTTAACCAACGAGCGGATCACCGCCATTTGTAACTGCTTATCCTCGTCAGTTTGCAAATAGGGAATCGGCTTCTTAAACCAATCTTCGGGGCGCTGCTCAAAGCTATCGCCCAAAAAACTCTCGGTACATTGTGGGTTGCGGGCCTGTGCTACGTAACGCAAAGCGCTTTCAATCCAGCGTATATCGAAATGACCAATCCCCCTTTCGATATAAGAGGTTGCGGATAGTGCAAAAACCAGGTTCCGACTCGATAACGAAACAATTAACCCTTCAGGCGTTGTCGGCAATAGTGCGCGTTTAATCTTGATCCTCAGCGGGTCAATATCCGCTTCAGCTTCATCAGTGGTTAATAGCCAGGTTGTTAGACCAAACATATTCGTCTGAGTATTGGGTAATCGGTTTGATCTACTCAGCGCTTCTAACTCAGGTAAGCTAGTGCGAGGCAGGGAGAACAGCGACAAACTGGGTAAAGCCGAGCTGTAGTAGGATGGCCGATAGTCATTCGCAGGATCAAACAGTAACCGGTTTAACCGAACAAGATACTCATAGGCTTCGGATTCATCGGTCGCGAACTGTGACAACAGCAAACTGAAGCGTCTGATATATTTCTCCATCACACGCAAAAAATCACCGACATCAACCGATACATCATCGCTTTGCTCATAACTTTTCACTTCAAAGCCATGAGGTTTTTGCTGTAATTGCAAAGGCTCACTGGTTACTAAGTGATCTGAGCGAAACAGATATTTCTTTTCGAACGGCACACCGGATTCATATTGCTTTAAAGGCATTACGAGCGCCCTAGACTGATTCAGATCGACTCCTTTGCTGGTCAAATCCTCCTCTAGCTCCGCAATAAGCTGTTTAAGCTCACTATAAAGCTCAGGTATAGGTTCAGCAGTAACAAACTGCATTCGCGCTAATAGGCGCTTACCTCCTTCAAGTAATTGACCAATACACTCAGGCGGCTCTTGCACCATTTGAGACTGGGCAAGTAATGTTTGTAGAATGTCCGCTTGGTAATCAAACTCATCAACAAATACTACCTTTCCGGCCAATTGACCGCTCGACATTCTGACTTTCTGTTTACCATCGTAAAAGGAAGCGAACAGCTTCTGCGTCGTTAACACCAGCAAATGCTGCTTATCATCGTGCCAGGCAATAGCGGGGAAAATTCGACGCACCCATTTATTTTCTCTAAATAAACGAAGCTTTTCTTTTGCTTGCTCCGTGAGTTCATGCGTCTTGCCATGGTGCTTATTGGCATACTTTACTGCCTTCTCTAAGGACGACATACACCCAAGTAGCGTGCGCTCGACAAATCCACATAGTTTTCTTAGTTCCTGCTCTTCTCGTTCGAGTAAAACGCCCATCGAATCAGGATTTTTCTTTTTGTACTCAACATGACGGGCAATGGCTGAAACGTTGTGGCAAGCACGAACGAGAGCCTTTTTGTCAGCATTAGAACGAAACGCTCCTAAGCCATGGATGTCCTCAATGGCCTTATTAGGATCGGGCAAGTCAGATTTTTGAACACTTTGTTCATGTGGCAGTGCCCGTTGCGAAACCGCACTAACAACAGTTTCATCCTGAGCATAAAGAATACTAACGAGCAGTGAGTTACCTGAGCTGTCTTTTGCACTTGTGGCACTTTCATAAATGTCATGCAGGATGTTCCAGCGATGGGTGACCAATATGGCCTGCAACCCTTTGGATTTTATAAATTCAAGGCTCGCAGGTATCTTCCCGTCCGGGCTACGATAAAGAGAACTACTTTTGCCACCGCCTGTTGGGCCCTGCAACTGGCAAAAGCCAGCAATAGCGTTCTCGTTCTTTGCATTAACCGATAGAGCCAGTGCCTGCTCAATTGTATGCGCAATAATTTCATTATAAGAAGTCGGTATTGGCTGACTCATCTAAATCCTCGTTAACTTAATATTCCTTTTGAGTTTCGCCCCTGTTTAAAGATGGGCGACAAGGTCGGAGACAACACAACACCAACAAATGACTCATTAATTCAATTCAGGCACGATTTCCTGTGACCAACTGTCTTCCATCAGCATTCTGAACGACATACCACCCGCTGCGGCTTCCAACGTAAGCTCACCAGCATCTACCGCCGTCTTGACGTGCTCAGTTAAAAGTTCAAACAAACGGCGTTTGTACACAGTGTCGTCATTCCCTTTTAAATGCTCGCCCTTGGTTTCCAACACAGAGAAGCGGTAAATGCCAGAGTTTGGCTGTTCGATACACACCAACAAGTCAGGGTAAACCTTTTGCTTTTGCCAGCCCTGTAGGCTGTACTCACGCTGATTTACAGCGATGCCACCAATACACAGACTCTTGTTTATCCAAATACCAAGCTGTGTCGCGCTCTAAATTGTTCAGCCCATTTTGATAGACCTTTTCGAACAAGCTTTTTTCGAGTTCAGATCCATCTTTGCGGCGAAGTACCTGATCATGCTCAATGACTTTAACCTCTATGGTTTGCGCCAACTCCCAATTTAGCTTTTCGTTATCTGAAGCAAGTAGACGTAGGGAAATATCCCCCTTGTCCAACTTAGACCTGAAGATTTGCTCCGATAATTGCGCGACCTGGTGTTTAATGTCGCGCTTCATCTCTTTGAGTAGCTCAAGGCGGTTCGTAAACAATGCCTCCTCAGAAACGCCATTACCACGCAATATGTCTAACGTATGCGTTAATACCCGCATGGCTTGCCAGGGATTTGGGGTGACTGTTCATAAATTCCGACTTGTTGCATGTGTATCCTTTGAAGCGCCCAAAACTCAATGCTGCGAAATTCGACAACCACGTGAACGTCACCCTAAATCTACTGCGGGATCCTGTGTTACCTCATCACGGCCGTATTACCCCCCTACCACTCTGCCACCTGCAACCGCTGCCGGATGCCGACGGTTTGGAACTGTAAGGCTTCGAAGATGGTGTCGAAGTCGGTGCAGTTGTAGGCGATGTTGGGTAGTGATAGCGCCGCTTCGATGAAAAACTTTTGCCGCTCAGGTTCGGTTTGCCACGCCTGTTGCCACCACTCCAGAATATGCGGTCTGGCGCTGTGAAGCCGGGCTTGGCTTGGGATGCGATCGCTTTTGACGCGGTTTTCGCGTCGACTGGCTGGCAATAGGTTCCATAAATCGTTGTTTGGCCAATAACTAAAAGGTAAACAATGATCAATGTCATATTGTTGCAGCGGTTTGCCACTCCAAACGCTACAAATCGATATGCCCTCTTGGCGAAGTTGCGCTACTCGTTTTCGCACTAATGCGGTGTCGTGCTGTTGATCTAGCCAGCGCAAGTGATGGTAGTAGAACTCCAATGGCCACTGTTGCTGCCGGTTCAGTTCGTACTTTTGCATCTCACTCACCCATTGCTGTAGCAATAAAGGTTCAATCCAACAGCCGTAAATGCGCAGGCAATCCCACATCGATTCGCTGAGTTCAAACTCGCCAAAGCTTGCTAAAAATTGCTTATCAATCAGTACACTATCGGAATTTCTACCCTGTACTCGTGGCGATTTTGGTCGTCGTAGATCAAACAATCGATGATCTTTGTGACCTTGCCAAATGTAGGTGACAGGCCCTGCTTTGATGGTGGTTAAGGTGTCGCGTATCAGCTGGTTAAACGCCACCGCATCTTGGCCTGTGAGCAAAGTGCCAATGGCAAAATCATCGGCCGTGAGATGCGTTAGCAAATTCCAGCCTTTGTCGGTGACAAAACCTAAGCCTTTGGCAGGATCAGAACTTTGCTGAATATTGTTATCCACTAATCGTTTGAATAAACGGATCCAGTACAGGGCAACTAACCCAAGCGAAATCGTTACTCGGCCATCTTGGCGATCAAGCACAGCACCAGGATGGGCATCGGCGATACGCACTAAAGTGCGCAGCAAGGCCAATTTGTAAGTGGATGACTTGTTATCGTTTAGGACAATGTGCCTGATTTTACTTAAACTGGCGCTGCCATCGTCGGGTAGCTCCAGCACCACGCTTTGCCACTGGATGCCAGCACGGCCCGCGCTATCGTCACTCAGCGCACTTACATGGCACAGCACTAGACCAAATTTTTTGCTAAGGCTGGCTACTTCATCCACGCTCACATCATAACTTTGTCGGCCGTCCGAAAAATTGCCATAACGTAGCGTTAACACCAAACGGCCACCTGGAGCCAGTAAGTTGGCCATTTTCCGAAATGCACGCTCGCGTTCCGATGGCGCTATATGCATCCAAACGGCACTGACCAAAATAGTATGAAACTGCAAATTAAGGGCATAGCAGGCTTTTAATTCGGGCAAGCTGTCGTCTAACCATTGCACTTGTGTCAGGCAAGGCTGAATGGGCGTGCTGTCTGCATGTGGTGTGGCATCCGTGGTCGATGCATTTGTGTGATCGCGCGGCGCGTATTCGAGGTTTGTACCCGCCTTGCTGGACGACAAGCTGAGCTGTTCCGCCACATGATGTGTGCCATGATGTGTGTTGTGTTGCGTACTTTGTTGCGTGCCGTGTTGAGCGCTCGAAAGGCGCGCAGCATGCGACGGGTATGCTTTCGCGGCTGTTGCAGCAACGTCGGTCGCTTCCGGTTGCACTTTGTCTCGTGGTGGCATGTGTAGCGCATACGCCGCCGCGGTTTTGGCATGGCCCAGGCTACGTAAATTGGCGGCAGGTTCCACCGCAATCACGTGGCAACCGCGCTGTGCAAGCCACAAGGCATCACGGCCACTGCCTGCGCCAATATCCAGCACTAAAGGTTGCACCGATGATGTGGCGGCACAACCTGTGGCTGTCGAATGAGCCCTAGCCGGATCTGTTGTGTTGGCCGAATTGTCGGAATGAGGCGCGAATTCCCGCCCCACAGCCACCACCGGCCAATAGGCCTGCCAGCTTTGATGCACTCGCTCAAAGCTCAGTGCATCATACTGCTTGGCAAATTCAGTTGCGCTTTGATGGTAAATATCCAGCGTTTTATTCATGTTCATCCCTGTACGACTATCACGGCTGTTGTACCAATTATCCGTGATGATGGCAAGCAACTGATTTTAATAAATTTGTTTAGATCACACAGGCATATCAACCGGCTCAAACCGGCACTGCCTCTGCCGGTCATGCTTCATTCGGTTTATGCGGTACATATGCCCTGCGCCCGCCGTGCCGTGTTATTGCATTTTTTTGTTGAAGCGTTGCTGCGTGAAAGCATGGCTGCTTGTAGCGCTGAAGCGCACTGTCAGCGCACGCTATGTGAACCTAGTTTTAGCAGTATGCTTTCTAAAAATGTAGGCTTGCTCCAGTTGAGATGCGGATTACCGCAGCTTGGGCAGCAAATCGGCACTTCACGAGCGTTTAGCGCATCTGATGCTGGCGCTGCTACTTTATGCCAGCCGCAGTGGCTGCAACTTAATTTGAAAGGTAACATCGGTCTTGCCATGGCTCACTCCTTGGGGTCGTGACATTTAACTTATGCCCGTGTTCGCTATTTGTTTTGCAACAGCCTTAAAAGCAGCATCCTTGCTGTACAGCTCCATGGCAGCGTCATCCCTACAGCTGCGCTTCGTCGGCGGTACTGGCCTACCTTGCCACACATCATCACCGGCAGATCCATAGTATCAGCGCCATCTTGCCGCGCCAGAGCTGTATGTTTACTCATGTATGCTAGAGCGACAGACCGTGCTCCTGCCCTTGTCGCAATAGCACAATCCGCGCCGCTGCCGGATTGACCCTGTGGCCAATTGCGCTTACAGTCGGAGCCGGACAATTTATCGATTATCGCCACAAGGATCTGTGACATGGCACCAGAGCATGACATCCACACAGCGCATGACGTGAACACGCAGCACACGAACGCACAGCACGATTTAGCTAGCTTTGAGGTGTTGCTACGCTATCGGCTGATTGAAATTATTGCGCTGTGGGAGGGACGGTTAACCACCAATCATCTGTGCCATAGTTTTCAAATTCAGCGCCAACAGGCATCCAAAGACATCAACCGCTACAACAAAGTGATAGCGCCAGGGAATTTGGTGCACGACAAAAAGCTCAAAGGCTATCGGCCATCCGCCCAGTTTAAACCGGTGTTTACCCGTGGCGTTGCAGAGGAGTATTTGCTGGCGCTGGCGAATAATCGCGAGCTGTCGCATAACTTTAGCAAGCTGGATTTAGGGTTTGACCACACCGAAGTGCTGCAGTCGCCCAGCCGTCAGGTTGACCCTGAAATCCTGCGCGCCTTGGTGCAAGCCGCCCGCAGCGGCGAAAAAATCGACATGGGGTATGTGTCACTGACCTCGCCCGATGAAGAAAGTCGCATCATTGCCCCCCACACCTTGGTGTGTACGCCACTGCGCTGGCATGTGCGTGCCTATTGCGAAAAAAACCGCGACTACCGCGACTTTGTATTAAGCCGCTTTCGCAGTATTCATGGCATGGAAGGCCCAAGCCCCCACCGCAAAGCGCAGGATGTCCGTTGGAATACCGCGGTGGATATCATTCTGACGCCCGACCCACGCTTAAGCCCGTATCAGCGCGCCATTGTCGAACATGATTACGGCATGCGCGATGGCCAACATCGCATCAGTACCCGCTCGGCGCTGGTGCCTTATGTGATCCAACAGCTCAATCTGGATCTGAGTAAATTGGAAATCAAACCCGAAGCCCAGCAAATTGTGGTGGCCAATGTGGATGAAGTGAAACGGCACGCCTTTTAGCGGGCGCAAGCTTTCGATGGCGGCGACATGACGCATCAACATTGCGCGAACGCGGTGCGGGGAAAGCTGGACGGTAAAGCCGGACACCCACCATATAGGCTCACACGAGACAGCGTGATGTAACGCATGGGTGTCCGGCAATACATGGTCGAAACCGCCAAAATCAATGGCTTGGAGCCTTACAAATACCTCACAGAGCTGTTTGAAAAGCTGCCAACAGCAAATACTCCGGCCGACTTAGCTAAACTGTTGCCGAACTGAACGGAACAACAATCATGCTGAAAGGTATGGTTGTTGTTACGTTTACGATGTTTTAGACTGCAAATTCTACAGGCTGCACTTCATCATTCATGCAACAAACAAGGTCGTTTTTATCTATGCAAGGACATCATGATATGCAGCCACGGCTGTATGGGTTAGATACACTACGCGCTGTGGCCATAGTGATTGTGTTGCTTTACCACTACAAGGTGGTGGTTTCACGCGAAAATACTTTTGGTTATCTCACCCAAGTCGGCTGGATGGGCGTTGATTTATTTTTTGTGCTCAGTGGTTATTTGATTGGTAATCAGGTGTTATCCGCTATTGCCAATAAGGATAATTTTTCGCTGAAAACATTTTATATCCGTCGTTTGCTTCGAACGTTGCCCAATTATTATGTGGTGTTGGCGCTTTATTATATTTTTCCGGTTGCGCTCTCTGGTGTTGCTACTGCGCCACTCTGGCAGTTTTTGACCTTTAGCCAGAATTTTGAATTTAAGCCAATGGTGACGTTTTCCCATTCCTGGTCTTTGTGTATCGAAGAGCAGTTTTATTTGGTGTTCCCGCTTATTTTTATGCTGCTAGCCAAGAGCAAAAACTTTGTGCCGCTTGCATGGCTGACTATTATTTTTGGCATGCTGCTGGGCGCCCTGAATCGATTGGATGCCTGGCATAGCTATGGTGGGGCTGCGATAAACTTTCGTGACTATTACCAACATATTTATTATTCCACTTTTACCCGCTTTGACGAATTATTGCCCGGCGTGGCCATCGCTATGATCAAAAATTTCCATCCAAATATCTTTCGCCAAATACTGCAGCGAGCAAATATCATGTTTGGTTTAGGCGTTTTGGTTGTTGCCACATTATTTTATTTATATCCAAACTATCACATCACTAAAACGGCTGGCTTCAATCCGTGGTTAAGCTCCATTGGTTATTCTGCGCTGGCGATAGGCTTTGCTTTGCTGACATGTTCTGCGTTATCGGCACAAAGCCCGCTGGGTAAGTTGCGTATGCCGGGGGCGGCCCAGCTGGCGCTGTGGTCCTATGCGATTTATTTAATCCATAAACCCTTGTTTCAGCTACTGATAGCGCCGCTGACCGATCTTAATATTGATGTGAAATCATCACTCGGTGTGCTGATTATCATGCTGCTGAGCATCGCTGCCGGTTGGTTGTTATTTAAATGGGTTGAAACGCCATTTATGCAGCTGCGCAGCAAACATTTTCCAACCAATCTTGCCGTAACAAAAAACAGGGGAAAGCCGGACACCCACCCTATAGGCACACACGAGACAACGTGATGTAACGCATGAGTTGCTGCAAGTCGGCGTTTTTTAAGCTAGTTGTAATTTATCTGCTCGTACACGTTATAACACTGAAACCGCTATTAATCAGCTAACTTGGTCAATCGAACAAATTATCGAGACTTACCTATGAAAGTACCTGTTAAAAGTGCGACTGATATTGGTCAGGTTATTCGAATCACACGGATTAGTCAGAATTTAGACCAACTGACCGCATCTCAACTGTCCAATGCAGGACAGTCATTCCTGAGCCACCTGGAGAACGGTAAAGAAACCGCGCAAATCGGAAAGGTACTGCAGGTGCTCGAGTCGTTAGGGATTGGGGTTGAGCTTACTCTGCCACCTGATGTCGAAGCTTTATTGGTCAAGCATAATAAATCATCAAACCACAACAGTATCAGATACAGTCGTTATGCTTCGTCAGATATCCGAGCGGAGGACTCCTCACAAATAAATCAGCACCTTTTTCTGTCAGGGGCTGATGGAAAATATGACCGCATCAATACACAGGACTTCTTGGAGCTGTGGGGAAAAGTCCCGAATTCTAAACGAGTGCGCCGGTCATGAGGGAGCTTAACCTTTACCTTGACCGCGTTTTTGTAGGCAAACTTGTAGAAAAATCTTCCATCTGGGGTTTTGAGTACGACGCAGATTGGTTGGCTAAGGGCTTTAATATTATCCCTGGACTTGACCGGCTCATAAGCGACAGTTACCAGTCCGATCCTGACACAAACTTGCTTGAAAATCTTTATACATATGGCATACAACAAATCAAGCTATTAGAAGTTTGTCAGTTTTGAGGTACTTCATGTCGGTAGCAGAACGTGTATCAGCAAGAGTGCAACGGATGCAGAAAGGCACGCCTTTTCCTGTAGAGAGATTTTATTCTCTAGGCTCTGTCACATCTGTACAAAAAGCCATGAGCCGATTGACACAACAAGGGGTACTCGTTCGGGTTGCAAAAGGCATGTACACCCGCCCTAAACCGCTGAAACATTTGCCTTCTATCAAAATGACAGCTAAGGCCGAAGATGTCGCTGTGGCTTGGGCGAAGGTAAATGGATACAAGCTAGTACCTCAAGGGGCTGGAAGCTGCTTATCGGCTGGGGTTACAAACACAAGCACCTATTAAAACCGTATACTGGTCTTCAGGCCCTAGCCGCGAGTTTAAGATCGGCAACCAGTCGGTGATCGTTATCCATACAACTGACACGAAACTGCGTTGGGCTAGCCAACCGGTTGGCGTTTTTTATCGGGCTCTGCTGACCTTATCGGCAGAACATACGTCGGTCGAAAAGCTTAAAACCGCGATTAGCCGATTAGGCATGACCGCAACTGAGGTCATGCCTGTACTACAAAAACTGCAGTTAATACCACAACTTAGGCAATGGCAAAGTAAGTTTCAACAGCTGCAACAGCAGCTGCTGTCTTGAATCTGTTTGAATTGTACGCAGACCCAAACCGCCAAAAAGAACTATCTGAGCTGTTGAGCTATGCAGCCAGTCAACATCCGGTTGGTTTGGCTGCCAATTTTTTGGAGAAAGACCTCTGCAGCTTAATTGCGTCCAGCCATCACACCGCCATCGACGTCCCAAATCGCGCCAGTCACCCATGATGAGCGGTCCGATAGCAAAAATGCCACCACCTCCGCCACATCCACCGCGCTACCCACACGGCCAATCGGATGGAAGCTATTAAAGCCTTGCAGGGCATTGTGCACGTCCGCTTTGGGGATAAACCCCTCATAGATCGGCGTCTGAACAACCGCAGGCGATACCGCGTTGACTCTGATGTTGGCAGATGCCAGCTCCATCGCCAAATGCTGTGTGAATGCGTGCAAGCTTGCTTTCGCCATGGAATAGGCCGATGATGGCGTCGCGGCAATGGCTTGCTTCGCCCACATGGAGCCGATGTTCACAAATGCACCGCCGCGTCCAGCGTTCACCATATTGGCGGCCACCGTTTGCGTAATAAAGAAAAACGCTTTGTTTAGCTGCATGTACTGCTCATAATCAGCATCACTGTGTGCTAAAAACGCCTTAGGAAAGAACACGCCCGCAGCGTTCACGAGCAAATTAATATCCGCGTGTGCCTGGGTTAACGTCTCGGTCAGTTGTTTCACGTCATCCCAGTCGGTTAAATTGGCCGTCAGCGCGGTCACAGGGCCAATGGCAGCTAACGCTTGCCGTGCCTGCGCCGTTTTTTCGGCACGATGGCCCACAATCACCACCTGACCGCCCCCGGCCAATACCAGCCGCGCTGTCTCATACCCCATACCGCTGGTGCCACCCACCACCAATAACTTTTTACCTGTGAACATATGACTCATGGTTTATTCTCCGCATAGTGTTAGCCATAAACTGCGGAGGTATTTTTCACCGATTTACCAAGCCCGACAAACGAGATAATATGCCTCACCGCTAAAGAATATATTTAATGACATGAGCCTTCCTATACACCTCAATGCTTTACGCGCCTTTGAAGCCAGCGCACGCCATAAAAGTTTTTCTGCGGCGGCAGAGGAGCTCCATGTCACCTCCGCAGCCGTTGGGCAACTGGTGCGGTCACTGGAAGATTGGTTAGGAAAACCGCTATTTATTCGCGCAACCTCCGGCCAACATCGGTTAATACCCACCGAGGCCGCGGAACTGGCCTTGCCGGATATTCGCGCCGGTTTTGACCGACTAACGCTTGGGCTCACACGGTTAAAAGAAGGTGCCGAGCACGAGGTGTTAACGGTGACCGTCAGCCCCGCTTTTGCCGCCAAATGGTTGCTGCCGCGCATTGATCGTTTTCAGGCGGCGTGGCCAGATATTGATGTACGGCTCGATACCAATTTAAAACCGGTAGATTTTGCCGTGCAGCGGGTTGATGTGGGTGTCCGCTATGGCGCAGGCCAATGGCCAGGGCTCATGGCTGAGATGTTAATGGACGAGGAGGTTTTTCCGGTCTGTTCGCCCAGCTTACTGCACAGTCGATCGTTTGTTCAGCTCACTGATGTGCTGGACGTGACGCTGATCCATGATTTATCGATGGACAGCCACAGCGGTTTCCCAAACTGGCAGACATGGTGTGCCGCTGCCGGCGTGCAGTTACCCACCAAAACGCGCAGTATGCAAATCAATAACAGCGCTGCGGTGCTGCAAGCCGCGATTGACGGCCAAGGTATTGCGTTAGCACGCAGTGTGATGGCACGGGATGATCTCAGCAGCGGTCGTTTGATTCGGCTGTATCCTCAGATCAAGGTTACATCCAACTTAGCGTATTACGTGGTCTATCGGCCAGAATGCGCCAGCTTGCCTCGCTTGCAAGCATTTCGCAGCTGGTTACATTCAGAAGTAAACCGCTAAGAACAACCTCAAGCAAGGGGATCAAGCATAGGAGTCCATCGCTAGGTACCGCTTATAAAAAAACCTCTGTATAACAGAGGCTTTTAAAGTCGAGCCATGTGCAAACCTAGCTCGCGGTGACGATGTCAACTCATACAACAATGAGTATTTGGAAGGACAGCCGATGCACGACCATAACAATTGTCAACGCAATGGCGTAACGACCGATGAAGTAACGCCATTAAGGAATGCCATGAAGAATGCGATTAATTTCCACCGCCAGTATTTAAACGGCTGTTGCGTTGTTCTTGACCATGTAAACTATCCTGCGCCATGCGCCGATTCTCTTCGATCTGCTCGCGCGTCATACAGACTTTAGTTTTGAAATTAGAGCCAGGTTTACGCTCAAGTTTACAATGCAGGTTTGCTTCTGGTTCACCCGCCGCAACCGTATTATTTACCAACAACTGGGTCGTTTCAGATGATGTTGAAGCACATCCAGTCAGCGCGATCATCAAACACAAAGATCCTAATATACGCATAGCAACGTCCTTATTTTACGCATTTGACAGTTAACAACATTTAAATTAATTTAATTTACGTTTATACCACATAAAACCTTGATTTGTCTATTAAAGTTTGGTTTCACTTGTGCGAAATCAAACAAGTACAATCAAGCATTTACATGCTCAGCATTGATGCTGTCGCCGTAACGTTAGCTAACAACATGATGCCGTTGCAGCCAGCATCATACCGGCTGCAATAACGACAGTGTGCCACTACAGTGTTCACTATTGAACAAGGTAAAGAACGCTTTCAACTCGTAAGGCCACGCAGGTCTATGGTTTGATGTGGCTTGTCACCTTATTCGTCACCTTATTCGTCATCTTCGTCGTCATCTTCGTCGTCATCTTCGTCGTCATCTTCGTCGTCATCATAGTCACGCGAAGGAAACGTATAAGGTGTGTCGGTACCTAAGCTGTTGCACCATGCCTGATAATCTTCATCGCTGATGCGTAGCTCCTCATCGACCTCGATAAAATCGCCGCTATCTTCATCCATCAACCAGCCTGGCCGAATGTCTTCTGGCATATCGTGGTGCCATAACCGATACACAGTACCGAGAACTTCAGCGTCAGCTTCATCATCTTCAAAGGCGCCATTGTCGAATACAAACACCTTGCCGTTGTGCTGCAGTACCCAAAACTCCCAAGGATCATCATCCCCCGAGCCAAAGGCCTTGGCCGTAATATCTGGCGTCAAGGCATACAGCAGTTTCACCAACGCCAACATCATTTCGTCGCCGCTTGACCCATGTGTCCAGTACATCAGGGTGAAGCCTGCCACATGCTCCACGCCTTCATCCGCATCCATCGTCGATTGACCATACCCGCTAAAAAACTCAGCCGCCGCCTTGGCGCCTAGCGCTGGGTTGATTTGCTGGCAGGCCGCCGCTAACGATGTTTCGTCGTGCTTGGCAGTCAGCAGGCTCTTTAACTGTTGCTGTATCTCGGCGGATGGGTGTTTAAAGTACAGACGGCATGAAGTTTCCATAAAAATCCTTTTGAAATCCTGATTGTGACACCAACGCCTGTGCGGCGTTGATGTTTATAAATAGCGTGCGATCATGCCATGGGCGACGCTATAACGACGGCTGCAGGCCACATAGCTGGGCTTGTATAGCTTGGCTTGTATAGCTTGGCTTGTATAGCTGGGCAGTATCTGACTGAGCTGCACATCGCTGGGATAGGTCGTCGAGGAGCGATATCCTTGGATCACGCACCGCATGCGCCCGGCATCATGCCAGTTTGCTAACAAAAACTCACGCTTTATTGACATAAGTCGCATCTGGCTGTGCGCTTTTTGCACAGCGTCTGGTGTAGCTGATGGCAGAGCGAAGACGTTTTGGCTTCGCCTGCCACTATGACCATGTACTGGGCTAGTCTGCCGTGCTGGGATGCATCGTATACAAATTGCGGGCAAAGCGCTCGGTGCGCGGCAAATACAGCTTGTCGTAATCCAGCGAGAAAGCAACATAGGTCGCTTTACCGCGCACTTCGTGCCGCGGCACTAAGCCGTATACGCGTGAATCGGCGCTATTACGGCGATTATCACCCAGCACCAGATAAAAGTCCGCAGGCACTGTGATATCGGCAAAGTTTGCCAGTTGCGGCGGCTGAGTTTGATCAATCGCAATGCGATGCGCGACGTCGCCCAGTTGCTCTACCGCATCCATAACCACACTTGGTTCGCTGGCTAGGCTGTAGTGCAGCGGCTGGCCATTGAGGTACACTACTTCATGGCGCATGGCAATTTTATCGCCAGGCACGCCCACCACCCGTTTGATCAGACGGTTCTCGGCAGCCTCGGAATCAAACACAATAATATCGCCCCGCTGCGGCTCGCCAAGCCGTAGCAGCACCTGGCTGCTAAATGGCAGACGCAAATCATAGGCCATTTTGTTGACCGTGATCCGATCGCCAATCGCAATCGTCGGCTGCATCGAGCCCGTTGGCACGCTATACCAATCAGCACAAGCACTTCGAAATACCGACATCAAGGCAATAAAGATAATAAAACTGCGGTTAACGGTTAAAAACTGCCGCCAAGATTGCCATAACGGCCACGCTATGACTGCGGCGGTGACACGACGGATTGCGTGAATACGGCTCGGTTTTTGCGATCCGGTTTTTAGCTGACGGTGCTTCATATCAAGATTCCTGATAAGTCGTGCATCTGGCCTTATCGGCTAATGCGTGCGGGAGATTGGGTGATTGTGTTTATTGTGCGGTGTTTTTTGTGCAGTGTGCCAATGAACCGCGCCAAAGAACTATGCCAAAGAGCTATGGCCAACGAACAATGCCAAAGAGCTATGCCAATAAACTATGAAGCTTCGAGCCGCCGGCACGGTATAAGTTCCGCCAACCATCAGCCCATGATGTAAACAAATATTACAGCGCGCAGCTGCACGATAATGCCTATCTCAGTTCGGCATCAACGTATGGAGGAACCACGATCGGTTAGAGGATAAAGCACTGACAACGATATGCCGCAGCGCAGGATTCAGACGGATGGATTGTCAATAATGGTATTTGGACGATCTGTCTTGACTGGAGATCTGTCTTGACTGGAGAACTGACTTGAATGAAGAGTACTGACCGGTGAACTCTACACCATGAGCGCGACCTCCAAACAAGGTTAGCTAAACACTCTGTGGTCTGCGCAAATGCACGTTTACAAAAACATCAGGCGCCCATATGGCGCCTGACACTTTATAACATCGGCAAATCGCGACCCATCACGGTGCAATTAGGCGCTTTTACGACGACGCAATACCAATGCAGCTGCAACACCAAATAAGGCGAAGGTGGCCGGCGCGGAAACACCGCTGACAGGTTGGTAATCGTTAACAAAGGTCCATGATTTGATGTCGTGGAAGTTACCACCGGCACCGGTGCCTGAGGTAAAGCCAACAAATGCTTGCGTCGAATTTAATACTGAAGCTAAATCAACGTTGTAGCTTAACGATGCGCTGATAGGACGTTGCGCCACGTTGTTGTAACGCACTTCTAATTTTTTGGTCACGCTGTTGTAATCTACCCAGCTGTGCCACAAGGAGCCATTGTTAAACGGCGTGTTTTCATGCTTCAGTGCCACTGAAGTCACACTACCGTTTAAGTTGATACCCACATGGTTACCGCTGTTTTGATCATCGCCAGCGTTGTTGTATGTATCAAACTCGATACCTACGCTGTTGTTTAAGCCGATGTAGCCTAAACCACCACCGCCACCACCGACGTTATTGGCGCGAGTTTGTACGACAAACATAATGCCATCAGCGCCAGCGCCATCTGCATCACCGATACCCATTGGATTGGTCATAGCAAATGAGAAGTAGCTACTAAACGCCGCACCGTTATCCAGCGCAATAGAATTGGTTAAAAACGCGCTACCACCTTGCACTAAGGCATCGGTCAAACGCAGAGAATTACCGGCTTGTTTCGCGGCGCCATTGAGCTGTAAACCAGCCACAGAAGAAAAATCATTAAATTCGATCACCATAGGTGACGCCATAACAGAGGCAGAGCTCAGGGCAAGAACAGCGGTCGCAGTGCGGAATAAGTTCACGATATATCCTTAAACGTAATAAATGCGGAGGTAAGTCCTTTCGGGACACGGCGGGCACTAGCAAAATAAAGGCCAACTTTAGGATCGCACTAAGTGATTGATTTTAAAGTTAATAAACAGGCGATTTATATAAGGAAGAATAAAAGTGTAAAATTATCAGACGGTCATCAATAAAAGCTGACACTCGCGGTACTGACGGGGGATGGCAACATCTGTCATTTTGTTGGTCGCATCATCAACTGCATTGCACCTGTGCATCATTGGCACTGATATTCAACATATCTAGAACATTATTGAGGGCGCGCGTAAAACCGCAGGTAAGCCTACCTCGAAGATAGATGAAGGCGAACATCCGTCGCCGAACTTAGCGTGCAACGAGAGAGGGCTATAAATGCTTGCGTTTAAGGCTTGAATACGACAGAAAGTCAGTTAACTACTTATACAGTCGTCAAAAAAAAGCCCCTGCATGCAGGGGCAAAGAGCGGATCATGTTGTCTAAACAGACATCAACAAACAAGCATTGATGTTGTACCAAGCACCAGCTAGGGTATGTTTGGTACATCAGCAAAGCCAGGAACAAATGAATAATAGGCCAGACCACTGCATAAGGTGAAATCGAATAAATCTTACCGTTAGACAGGTAAAAACTGATTCCAAGCCTTGACAGTTATCGACGCGTCTTCTTCGCATTGGAACTAAGCGCACTGGCCTACGTTTTGCGCCCTTGCTGATCACATAACAACGTAGTCACATAACAACGTAGCCACATAAAAACCCAGCTAACCCCGTTATTTCATTTTCGGCCTCGAGCACTCACAAACGGTTTAGGCAACCTACGAGGTTTTATTCGCCAGCAATTGCGCCTGCAACTGTTGAAAAAAACCTAAGCGAAACGCCCACTCACAGACAATAAACAGCGGCCCAATCACAAGCCCCATCAAATCATCGACAAATGCCGGTTTGCGCCCTTCAAAATAGTGGCCAACAAACTGCAACACCCAGCCCACAACAAATAGCGCCACACTGCTGACTAACCAACCCACGGTGGATAATGCCATCAACGGCATAGCAAGGCTGTAACACACCAAACTAAACAACAGCATTAAAAACCCGAGCCGGTGATCTAACCGCCAATAAAACCAGCTGGTGCCGATGATCACAAGATGCGTGAGGCTTATACCCAAAGCGCCTCCCGCCAGTTCAAACTGCCACGGCGTACTTAGCAGACTGAAAATAGCAATAACAATCAATGGAATACCAAAAAAGTGGGTCAGAACGTTACGTTCGTTCTGATGATAGCTGGCATAGGTCGATAAATGGTCAATCAATGTGCGCATACCAAACTCCTTAGGTCTTTACGTCAAGGAGAACACCTTAGCGTGCTACGTGGCACAACTCTGTCGGGCAATTGACAGTTGTCTATCGGATCGTTGCTTTCGGATCGTTGCTTTCGAATCGTTGCTTTCGAATCGTTGCTTTCGGATCGTTGCTTTCGGATGGTTGTTTATTGGTTCGTGGCTTATCGCATGGTCGCGAACATCAGTTCTATCGCCTTCGCGACAGAATAAGCGTAGTGCTTCATCGCTTTCACTTCAGCGCGTTTATGCAAAACCGCCAGCGCAACTAACGATCAGCATGGTTGAATTCATCCCATTGCGCAATCTGCCTAAGCTTGGGTAAATCCACCAAGTGAATAGCGCCGTATGACAAGGTTAACACTCCTTGCTGGCTCAACTGTTGCAACAATTGGTTGGTGGTTTGCCGTGACAATGACAACAGTTGCCCTAACTGCTCTTGCTGGATCGGAATAAGTACACTGTGCTGCTGCAGCCGGACTCGACTTAACATCAATAATCGCCGCGCTAACCGAATAATGGCAGGCTGCAAACTCATGTCTTCTAAGCTGGCAAACACTAAGCGGATTTTGTCGGTGAGTAAGGTGCCAAAGCGTTGCCACCATAAAGGATCGTCCGCCAGCAAACGTTGCAGTACGGCGGGCGACCAATGCCACAATTCAGCGTCGATGAGTGCTTCGGCATCGTGGGTACGGGCTTGTTGATCAAACAGTGCGATTTCGCCAAACCAATCGCCATCTTCCATAATGCTCAGTAATGCCGTTTTGCCATCGTGGTTGACGCCACTGACCGCGATGGCACCTTTGACCACCACGTAAATGCCATCAAAAGCATCGCCACGGGCAAATAACCGCTGTGATGCAATAAGCCGTCGAACTTTGCCAACGCGGAACAATAACTGCTGCTGCTCAGGTGTAAGCGTGGCAAACCAGCGGCTATGCGCGGCCAAATGCGCGTAAAGCATGGCAGATCGCGGCGATGACGGCGTGTCTGGGTCAGTTCGCAACCCACCCTTGCCATTTTTTTCGAGCGCATCATCGTCTCGAACTTCGTCCTGACGAACCGCTGCATCCATTGCAGTGCATACCCGCGCATCGGGTGTAAGGCCGCTTTCGATAGATTTTGGCATCAGTAGACTCCCATCCATACATCAGACACTAGATATCACGCTAAACATCACAGTAAACATCACAGTAAACATCAAAGTAAACGATCGCAGTAAAAGATCGCAGCGACCTATCACAGTGCCATCGTCAGCACCTAGCGATGAAAACATCTTATGGTCAACCCGTGACGAGGGCAGCATAAAATTGTCATCTTAGCTCGTTAACATAGCGCGACCTCAGCATTCGATATCTATGCGACATTTTTAGAAAAAAATTGCATCGCCAACATCGAAAAAATCTGCCAATACTGCACGAAACAACCGCCACATCCGGCAGCTCGCTATAACCAAATCTAGCGACACTAGGCACACGTTGTCCCTACAAAAACCACATGTACCGAATAACACTATGATTCAAATCTGTTTTTTTCGGTTTTTTAAACAAAGACTTACTTGGTTATAGCGCCATCGTTTGTTTTTTATCCAGTATTTGTAAGTCGACTGTAAAGCTTTCCAATACCACCACTGTCTACTTTTTGTGCAGCAGGTGGCCTACCATCTGCGTTCACCAACAATAATCATAATCTAGGGTAACTTTATGAACCTTAAAAACGCATCAAAACACAATTTATCTCGCAAAATCATTGCCATGAGTGGCGTTTTTGCGCTGAGCTTGACCTCGGTCGCGGTATCCGCTGCCGTGGACAGCAATACCACCAAACGTTACATCGTTAAATACAATGATGGCAGTGTGGTAACCCAACAAATTGGCATCCAAGGTGCGAATGTAAGTTTGTTCTCAGCACAAAAAGCTGAAGCCGTTCTGCGTAAACAACAACTCGAGCCGCTGATGCATTTAAATCAAGTGAAAGCATCGGTGGTGCAACTCACGCCTGCGCAAGCCAAAGCGCTGGCGGCTGATCCGGCCGTGCAATATATCGAAGAAGATCCAAAACGCTATATTTCTGATGTGATTACCCCATTTGCACAAACCACTCCGTACGGTATTACCATGGTTCAAGCCAACCAAGTCAGTGATGCCAACGCCACCAATATGAAGGTGTGCGTCATCGATACCGGGTATCGCTTAGGTCATGTGGATTTACCGAACAGTAACGTGACAGGCTTTGCTTTCAGTGGTCATGGCTCATGGTCCACCGATGGCAATGGCCACGGCACACACGTGGCAGGAACCATCGCCGCGCTGGGCAACAACGAAGGTGTGGTTGGGGTATTACCATCCGCAAAAGCAGGCTTACATATTGTCAAAATTTTCAACGACAGCGGTAACTGGACCTTTGCCTCTGATCTGATCCAAGGTATTCAATCTTGTAAAGACGCCGGTGCTAAAGTCGTTAACATGAGCTTAGGCGGTAGCAGCTCAAGCCAAACCGAAGCCAATGCCATGACCAATTTCTACAACGGTGGCATGCTGTTAGTGGCAGCCGCAGGCAATGGTGGCAATACCGCGCTGTCTTATCCAGCCTCTTATGATGCGGTCGTATCGGTAGCGGCGGTGGATTCTAGCCGTAACTTGGCCAGCTTCTCACAGCGTAATGCGCAAGTAGAAATCGCCGGCCCAGGGGTTGGTGTGAATTCAACCTGGAATAACGGTGGTTATAACAGCATCAGCGGCACCTCGATGGCATCACCGCACGTGGCAGGTGTGGCCGCCTTAGTGTGGAGTAATCATCCACAATGTACCGCGGCACAAATTCGCGCGGCGTTAAATGCCACAGCACAAGATCGTGGCACCGCTGGCCGTGATACGTCGTTCGGTTTTGGTATTGTGCAAGCAAAAGCGGCACACGATCGTTTAACCGCCAATGGCTGTAGCGGTGGCGGCGGCGGTGGTGGCGGTGACAATCCACCACCAACTGGTGGCGCGACCTTCCCGAATTTATCCGCAACCACAGGTCAATGGTTACGTTCAAGCTACCCAATCCCCGCTGGCGTAACACGCGTCACCTTCCGTATCTCTGGCGGTACCGGTGATGCCGACTTGTATGTCCGCTTTGGCGCTCAACCGACCGACACCACCTACACCTGTCGGCCGTACCGTAACGGTAATACCGAAGAGTGTGTGATTAATAATCCACAAGCCGGGACCTGGCATGTCGGGATTAAAGCCTATCGCGCGTTCAGCGGCGTAACCATGAGTTATAGCTACTAAGCTGGCTTATACCTTCATTGGTAAAATCGTTGGCGTCGCTTCTGTAAAACCACAGCGATGCACATGAAAAGCCGAGGCGGTCATCTATAACGATGGCCGCTTTTTTATTGAATGCTTTTCATGCGGCGCTTTTTATATGACACTTTTTATACGGCAATCTGGCTTATTGCAGCGGATACACCGGCTTACTGTTGTTCTCACAAATCCAGTTCACCCACAACTTACCATCGGTGCCGCGCTCTACCGTGGCATAATTACGGCTACGAATATAACGGCTGCTACTGTGTGGCGTGACCATGTCACAGCGGATCATGCGCTGCGCATCCAAGTACTCGGTTTTATCGTTGGTCACTGCACAGATCCCCTGCCATGCCATAAAACTGGGCGCAGGATGCACAATGCCCGAGGACACCACTTGATGCAGATACAAAGGCGCCGCTGTGCTATCTGTGGGTGCGGGTTTGGCCGATACAATCCCCAAACAGCCAACATGCACATCACCTGATAAAATCACCGTTTTGCCAACACTGTTGACATGCCGCTGTGCGGCATTGGCCAGTAGTCGCATGATAAGTCGCAGCCGCTCGCCCTGATGTTCACGCGCTCGCCAGTGATCTTTTAAATCATCGGTCAATTCTTCCTGCCATGGCGTGGCATCAACCGCTTGTTCGGCAAAGGAAAAATCACGATAAACCACAGGCACCGCACTAAGCAGCAGCAAATCACCGCTCTCTATCGTTTGCAAATGCGCAATAAAGGCTTGCCAGTGTGCTGGGCTCATGATTTGATCCAAACGCCGCTCACTCCGGTGATCCAGCGCAATAATGTGGTAATGGCGAAACGTCAGCACCTGCGAATAGTGCGCGGCGTCAGCCTCTAACCGGCTTTGATTGCCGGCGCCGCGCAATTGCAGTGCGACATAATGCTGCTGCGCCGCCTGAAAAATAGCCCGATACACCTCGCATTGCTGCAGATCGGCCGGATAGCTGCCCCAACCATCAAAAATGTCGTGGTCATCCCACATCATCAAACTTGGCACCGTAGCAAACATGCGTGCCATGGCCGGTTGCCGCCAGCGGTTGACATACAGATCGCTATAAAAGCGCTGCAATTGCTGACGCATCACTTGGCTGGCGCGCATTTTGATTTTTTGCCCGTGCGACAGATGCTGCCAGCGCGCTAAGGCAGGCACTTGATGCCAAAGCGCATCGGCATACACCTGATCGCCGCCCATCAGCAGCATGGATAAGGGCGTCGCCAATCCTTGCTCGGCCAAGGCTTGCTGCTGCTGCATCTCCTGCCAAAGCTGATAAGGCTCCGCAGTACTATTGGCGAGCGTGGCATCCGAAAATCCATTGCAGGAGGCATAGGCCAGTTTGGGCCGTTCGTGCACACCAGGTTGATAAAACGGCCACCCATGTGTACTTAATGGCTGCCATGTTGCATCGGCCGATGGCTCTGCGCCAAGCTGTGCACCCTGGGTTTCCGCAAACAATTGATAACAACACCAACGTCCAGCACTGGGCAATGGCAGGCGGACACTGATCCGCCACACCACGCCCATCGGAAGCTGGGCAATCTGCTGTGCGGCGAGGTATTGGACTTGCGCATCGGCCTGCGTGTGTTGCGCCGGCATGGGATGAACGGTATGGTGCGGCTGCCAAGCCTGTGGTAACACGCCTACCGGTAACGCTTGAATGCCAAGCTGAACCTGCGATACGCCAGGTTTTAACACCAGTACCAGGGTGTAGGTATCGTCACTTTCTCTAGCACCGTCTCGAGCACCGTGTCGAGCACCGTGTCGAGCACCGTCTCGCTCACCTTCAAACCCTAATAATGGCCCAACAACAATCTCGGGATTGGGCATGGATAAAAGCGCTGGCATAGTGTTTTTGCATCCTTGGCATTATGTGATTCATTTTATTTACAAAATATCCTACAAACTGCCGCCGCCCGCTGCAAGCATTGCGATGTTATGCTGTCGATTTTGCCTAAAACTCTGCTATGATCGCTGCTCTTGTCTGCCCACCCCGCCGGTGCATCCCCTTCGCCAACAACCAAGGTGTGATGCCAAACCGCGCGAACGATTCTGCGAGATCTGCGATGATAAACCACTTCCGAGTGCTAGGCGTTAAGTCCAGCGCCAGTGACGATGACATTAAAAAAGCGTACAAGCGGCTATCGAACAAATATCACCCTGACAAACTGCTAGGCTTGTCTGAGGATGAAAAAGAACAGGCCGCACATATGCTACAGCGCGTCAAACAGGCCTATGAGGTGCTGTCAGATCCAAAGCAAAAAGCGGCATTTATTAAAGATTTTAACAATGTGATAGTGACAGATCCCACGGCAGCCATGCAGGAACTTTGGGATCAGTTTTATCCAGCGGCGGAGTGAATTCCTTATGGCAAAAAAATTTGATATGGCGCGCCTTCAAGCGCTAAAAACCGATGCCTACGAAAATATTGAATCTTATAACGATCCAGATACCCCGAAAGCATTGGCGCAATTTACCAACCAAATCAAAGGTATTTTGCAAGCGGATCCAGAAATGCTGGAATCCGTGCCGGAGTATTTGCCGGTCGCACTATTTGGCCGCGTGAAATTTAGCGCCGCATCCAAGCAACAATGGAGCACATGGTTGGCCAAAGGCACCATTCCAAGCTGGGACGAATTTAAAGTGTCAGTCGCATTTAACAATGCCGATTTAGCCTTGGTCAAAGCGGTACGTGCATACAGTGAAGCCATGTTAATCGATGCCTGTGCGGTATTGTTTCTATTGGAAAATGAACCGAAAACCGCACCGCGCCATCGGCCGAATGATGATGAATATGATGGCAACGATGACCATAACGACGCCGATGATGACCGTGATGATGACCGCGATGATGAGTATGACCGTGATTACGACGAACACCATGGCGATCATGACGATGACGACGACGAAGAAGGCTACGACGATCAGTACGACGAAATCCGCTTTAAAGGGGAAGAGCGCTAATGAATCATTTAATTGAAATTGCGGTCGCCGAAATCAAAGAATTGGCCGTAGTGGAACCTAAGCAAGCCAGTAAAAAATTTGAACTGATCGCCAATACCATGTCGGACGATCAATTGGTTGAAGTTATTGAAAACATTGACATCGTCACCTTAACGCAAATCAATAGCCAACACGATATCTCGTTCCCATCGATTATTTCGGAGCTGATGAGCCCCGAGAAAATCCGTGACATCGTCTGTCAGCAACCGCTGTATTGGGAAGAGCGCATCAAACACAATGCCGATGAGTTAAAACAGCATACCTTTGATTTTTTAACCTATTTAATTCGCACCCAAGATAGCGAAGATAAACAAGCCGAAATTTTGGAATGTATTGCTGAAGATCCGGCTGGGTTGTTTTATCTATCGATCCCTTTTATTGAGCTCTATCGTGGCGAAATTCTGGAAGACGACGAAGAACTGTACGATCAACTGCATGAAGATGAAGAAGATCTCGAAGAAGCACTCAGCTACAGCGAACGGCAAGACAGCGAAGCCGTACATGGCTTAGCCATTGATGATCCGAAAAGCTTGCTGGCGCTGATCCGGCAGCTCACGCCCGAGGTCGAGCAAGCCATCAAGAGCCTGATCCGTAACGAAAACTCCGGTTGGGAGCATATTATTAGTAAATTTGCCACCGAACTGGTCATGCAAGCCAAAGAGAAAAACCAAGCCACGGACGAGTACAGCGAAGTGGATGATATGTTTAGCTTTTTAGACTAAGAGACCGCTCATGCAACTGGTGATCCGTGATAGTAATCAAGGGCCTTTTTTAAGCCGCGTGCTAAGTTATGGGCAACAACAAGCACAGTTAAGCACGGCGGAGCTGACCCAGCTAAAAACCAAAGCCGTGCTGATGAGCTTAAAATTTGCCGATAAGTTTTATAACAAATACAAAATGCATTTGTTAGAGCAAGCCGCCCATGACGTTATTGGCGTGGTGAGCTTGGGCCTCACCGAACTGGCCGACCATGACCTGGCCAAAGCACTACAAATCCTGCGCAGTAGCGACGGTATTATGAAGCCGTTTCAAAAAGGATGGAGCATGTTGGTGACGGTCAGCCAAAGCCAACCACAGCGCAAACGCTCTCTCTATGGTGATGTGGATGAATGGTTGCTGCAACAAATCGCCTCGCCACCTGATAGCGACGAATGGCAAGGCTGGAGCTGTTATCAACAAGCACTGACGGAGCATCATCGCCGCAGTGCAATTCAAGTGTTAAAACAGCAGTTTTTCTATCAAACTGCCGTTGATCATTTGGATTTATTTAACCTCGAAGCCGTGCTGGCTGAAGCCGTGCTGTATCGCGCGCTGTGCAGCGGCGCCAAAGTCCGGCAAGACTTAAAACAGCGACTGCGCAGTATTACGTTACAAGAGCATTGGTTTGCGACAACTTATTTTGAACTGCAAACCGAAGCCGCGTTGGCGGAATTACCCAGCGCGATCGCCAGCGCGGTGCGGGCCGATTTAAGCCCGCAGTTTTGTGCGTCGTTAGCCCAAACCATGCAGTTTATTCGTGGCTATCAGCGCTTATTGCTCGAGCAGGCCACGCCCGAAAAACTCGATGCTTTCGAAGGCAAGCAAGGCCTTTTGAATCCGTTACTGGGCTGGCCGCAATACATTGACATGTAGAAGGTAACTAGGGTGATTGACGCGGCTAACCCGCATCTTCACCCTAACGTTTGATATGCCCCACCACACTGTTCTATCCGCAAGATAGCATTCCATGCATGCGATATTGACCAATCATCTGTAAATTGGTTTGATAAAACATGACTTAAATATTGTAATTACAGTTAATTTTCCGGATGATGAAAACGATACCCTTTTTATCCAACGTTGACCCATTCACGTTATTTTTTAGCCGCTACCACTATTACAAGGAACGATCATGAGTGACACTTTATTAGCCTCCATTGCCGGATTGCCAAGCTTTGTCAGCTTTTTTGTCTTAGCCATTTTACTGTTGCTATTGTTTGCTCGCATTTATAGCTGGTTAACACCACACGATGAGTTTGCGTTGATCCGCGCCAATAACACCGCAGCGGCTATTGCCTTTGCCGGTGCCTTGATTGGGTTTGCCTTGCCTCTTTCCAGCGCCATCACCCATTCACAATCCTTTGCCGACTGCGCTATTTGGGGTGCTATCGCCTTGGTTGTACAGCTTTTAACTTTTGTGGTGGTCAAAGTCACCTTGCGCCACTTACCAGAACGCATCAGTGCCGGTGAAATTGCCAGTGGCATTTTTATGGCCAGCAGTGCGATTGCGGTGGGTTTAATCAACGCCGCCAGCATGACTTACTAGAGGATACCGCCATGCACTCAGCATCAGAGCCATCATCCCACCGCCATGCCGACACCGTTGAAACCCACGGCGAGCCACGGCAACAACGCAGCACAGTGCGCAAACGTAGCCGCAAAGTCGCCTTAGTTTTGATGATCCCCACCGCCTCCTTGTGGTTGGCGGGGTGCGCTGAAGAACCGGAAATTACCCAAGTTTTCGTCAATGCGGAACAGTGTGCCGCCTTTTCCAATCCACCTGAAGCCTGCGCTGCCGAATTCGCCAAAGCGAAAGAAATTCATCAGCAAATCGCCCCCAAGTATTTAACCCTAGCCGATTGTGAAAATGACTTTGGCAGTGGCAACTGTGAAATTGGTCAACAAAACGACAATGCCAACACTAATGCCAGCTCCGGTTCCTTTATGCCGATGATGATGGGCTTTATGGCTGGGCAAATGCTGGGCAATCTGCAAAGCTCACACAAAAAATACGCGCATACGCAGCCACTGTATAAATCTAAGGATGACAGGCAAAATTATCGCACGGCCCACAATTACCCAGTTGCCAGCAGTGCCGGTTTTACCAGCGTAAAGCCATCAGCAGTGCAAATTAAACCCGCCGGTGTGGTTAAACGCGGCGGTTTTGGTGCACAAGCGGCGGCACGTTCCAGTAGCGTAAAAGCGGGGAGTATGGGCAGTTAATGAAAAAAATCCCTATTGCAGAACGTCCTGGCTGGCGTGAGTATGCCGAGAGTCTAGGATTTGCGTTTCATACGTTTGACGGCGAACCCTACTGGGATGAAACGGCTTACTACCAATTTAGCCTGCAGCAAATCGAACAGGATTTAGAAGCCCCGACGGAAGAGTTGCATCAAATGGCATTGTCATTGGTGCCAGACATCATCGCTGACGAAGAAAAACTACAGCAACTCGGCATTCCAGCTCCTTTTTGGGAGATGGTGGCCCATTCATGGCGCAACAAAGAGCCACATTTATATGGCCGCATGGATCTCAGTTACGATGGTCAACAGCCGGCTAAATTACTAGAGCTTAACTACGATACGCCAACCTCGTTGTACGAGACTGGCTTTTTCCAGTGGATTTGGCTGGAAGATCAGCTAAAACGTGGGCATTTGCCCGCCCATGCCGACCAATTTAATTCATTGCAAGATCAGCTGGAACAGGCCTTTCGCGACTTAGTGCTGCCATCACCGCTGTATTTTAGCTGCGTTGCCGACAACACCGAAGATCGCGGTACAGTGGCGTATTTGCAAGATATTGCGCAGCAAGCCGGCCGAGATACTCGTTTTATTGATTTGGCAGCTGTTGGTGAGTTACAAGGCCAATTGGTGGATTTAAACAATGCCCCTATCGAGGCGTGGTTTAAGCTTTATCCATGGGAGTTTATGGTGCAAGAAGAATTCGCCCCTACGCTTGCCCGCACCAAAACACGATTTTTAGAGCCGGAATGGAAAATGTTGTTATCCAACAAAGGCATTTTGCCGCTGTTGTGGCAAAAATTTCCCAACCACCCCAATCTACTACCGAGCTTCTTTGAACCACCCAGCAGTGCCAGCCAAGCTTTACCAAGCGGTTGGGTGCGTAAGCCGTTGTTTTCTCGCGAAGGTGCCAATGTCGAATTGATCGACAACCACGGCCAGCGCTGGTTTGAAGACGGGCCTTACCATGACGCCCCCCTCATCCGGCAAGCCTTAGCACCGCTACCCAAATTCGGTGATAGTTACACCCTGATTGGCAGCTGGGTCGTCCGTGATAGCGCCGCAGGTATTTGTATCCGCGAAGATAACAGCCTCATCACCAAAGATAGCTCGCGGTTTTTACCGCATATTATTTTGGATTAACCGCGCATCGTGCTGCGGACATCCGTGAATACGCCATGGATACCAGGCGAGTAGCCATGGTGATGTATAGATTGCGCGACATCCATGCGAGAACACACCATCATGCGAGAACAAACAACACGAAAACGCAGTCAAAAAGTGGGGTTGGTGCTGATGATCCCAACCGCCAGCCTCTGGCTCGCGGGTTGCAGTGATAGCCGCATGATAGCGGAGGTATTCCCAAGCGTGGCGCACTGTGTGGCGAAAGGTCATCCGCAAGCGCGCTGTGAAAGCGAATTCGCCCGAGCTGAACGCCGCCATGAATTTTTAGCGCCGTATTATCGCAGCCAGACAGATTGTGCCAGCGATTTTGGCGCATCACAGTGCGCAGCGGTGCGCCCACCGGCGTCCGCAGGGTTGAGTGCATCGGGTGAGCAATACCGGCCCCATATGGCAGGCATACTGAGTAGTGAATTTATCAACACCTTACAACCAGGCGCAAACCATCCAACCTTAACCACACAACCTTTATATCAAGCCCTCAATGATGCCAGTCGCTACCGGACCTCCGCCAATTGCATCATCAGCAGCACAGCATCACTGGTGCAAGTGACAGAGCGTTCGGCGCAATTAACCGCGGCAGGTATAGTGCGACGGGGTGGGTTTGGCGCGAATGCAACCACACGGCATTGTTCCGCAGCATCCTAAAAGGAAAATCCACCCAGTTAGGATCCAATCTGCCATGTCACCGCGTACATCATGATTAGGTTGTGAACGCGCTATTCGCGATGAACTCGCAATGTTTCGAATAGCTACCCAAAGAATCCTTGCACTTGCCGAGGTTATGATGCGTTATTGGTTGTGGTTACTCTTGTTGTTAACGGGCTGTACCGGTATGCCAGATACCGTCACGCCGGTGCAGAATTTTAAATTAGATCAGTACCTAGGCACCTGGTACGAAATCGCCCGTCTCGATCATTCATTTGAACGAGGTCTTAGTCATGTTAGTGCCAACTATCAACGCCGTGCCGATGGTGGCGTGACGGTGATTAACCGTGGCTACAATAGTGCAGAACAGCGTTGGCAACAAGCCGATGGCAAGGCCTACTTTGTCGAATCATCCGATATTGGCTATTTAAAAGTTTCATTTTTTGGCCCTTTTTATGGCTCCTACGTGGTGTTTGATCTTGATCATCAGCACTACCAATATGCCTTTGTCGCAGGCCCTTCGACCAAATATCTATGGCTACTCTCACGGACTCCCACTGTAAGCCCTGAGGTGATGCAGCGCTTTACCCGCATGGCGAGCGAACGAGGTTTTGATACCTCACAGCTTATTATGGTCGACCACAGGCCGCTAGCCGCGGCAACAAGCCCTGATGCAACGACTACTGTAACCCCGAATACCGTGCTCAGCCCCTAATCTTTATCAGCACATTGCCGGGACTATCTCAGCCCGGTGCCCCCCTTAATTATACCTTTGAGCGCGCTAGGGATACCGTGTTGGTGTCATGATGATGAGGCCCGATCAAAGGCATCGAAATCACCAAAAGTCAGCATAATAATGCAGAAATTACAGCTAAATCACCACGGAAAAACAACGAACATTCGATGAATAAAAAATAAACTCAACAAAATCTTGATGTTATAAATTCAAAAGCTTTTTCATTAAATTTTTCGTGGTTAATTATCCTTTTTTACTTTAAAGTACGCGCCATTCAAGAACCCTCGCCACTCGTTGTGTGGCGGGGGTTTTTGCGCTTTGCTATGTTGTTGTCATGTCAGTGTCATGCGCGACGGTTTCAATGTTGCTACGTGCATGATGAGACGCGCACAAAGCCAAAGCGGCCATAACCACGACGGTACACCGAACCGTAACTACCGTTGACGACCTATCAAGGCCGGCATTGCCAGCCCACCAAGAAGGAACAATACAGAGCGTGCGTACCACAGAACTTGTTGATGGTTTCCGCCAATCCGCCCCTTATGTCAATGCACACCGTGGCAAAACCTTTGTGGTTATGCTCGGCGGTGAAGCCATGCAGCAAGCGGGTTTTCGTAGCATTATCAATGATATTGCCTTGCTCAATACGCTAGGGATTAAAGTGGTGTTGGTCTATGGTGCCAGGCCACAAATCAATGCTGCACTGGAGCAGGCCGGGTTAACGCCGCAGTATCACAATCGGATCCGAGTCACGGATGACGACTCCTTCCGTTTAATTAAACAAGTGGCCGGTGCGCTGCAGCTAGATATCACGGCGCGATTATCAATGAGTTTATCCAATACGCCGATGCACAATGCACAAATCAACGTGGTTAGCGGAAACTTTGTGATTGCGCAACCACTTGGCGTTGACGAAGGGGTGGATTACCACCACAGCGGTCGCGTGCGCCGCATCGATGTGAACGGTATCAAACGCCAGCTGGAACAAAACTGTATTGTGTTGATGGGGCCGATTGCCGCATCCGTCACGGGTGAAAGTTTTAACCTCACCGCAGAAGAAATCGCCACCCAAGTCGCCATCAAATTAAAAGCCGACAAAATGATTGGCTTTACCGAAGAAGGCGGCATTATCGCCGACGATGGCGAGATCATTGCCGAACTTATGCCAAACTATGCCGAATCAATGCTCCAACAATTAGAGCAGCGGCAACGGGTCTGTGCCGCCAGTATGGCGTTTTTACATGCCGCCATCACCGCGAGCCGCGCTGGTGTTCCACGCTGTCATTTGGTGTCAAGTTCACAAAATGGAGCACTATTACAAGAGCTGTTCTCCCGCGATGGTATTGGAACGCAAATCGTGACAGAGGCTGCCGAACGTTTACGGCAAGCCACCATTAACGATATTGGTGGTATTTTAGATTTGATCCGTCCACTGGAAGAGCAAGGCTTATTGGTGCGTCGCTCACGCGAGCAGTTGGAGATGGAAATCGACCAATTCGTGGTGATCGAACGTGATGGACTGGTGATCGGCTGTGCGGCTTTGTATCCATTCCCCGAAGAGAATGTCGGTGAGTTTGCTTGCTTGGCGGTGCATCCGAATTATCGTGATGCCGATCGCGGCAGCTTGTTACTCAACAACATTATCCATGTGGCGCGTCAGCGTCGTTACGATCGACTGTTTGCTCTGACAACTCGCAGCATTCACTGGTTCCTCGAACACGGCTTTGAAATCAAAGACGTCAGCGACTTACCAGAGAAAAAACAGCGGCTGTATAACTACCAGCGTCGCTCCAAAATTTTGGCGCTGGATTTATAACACCGAACATTGGCAGCGATACAGCCTATCTTGGCTGCCGCCGCTGCCGTACTTGCAATATAGGTCTTACGACACCCATAAAAAAAGGGCCGCATGGCCCTTTTTTACGTGGATTGAAGTTATTGTTTACCAAAATAAAATTCATACTCTTGCGTTAGAGCTTTAAACGCAGCATCTTTGGCTAAGTCAGCCGCAAATTTGGCAGGAGTTGAATCCACAAAGGCTTGTACCTTGGGGCTAAACTTCGTTTGTCTCCCCGCATAAATACTTATGGCATCCGTGGTATTGATGACATAACTAAAACTAGCGATCGTTTTTGATTGCACCCGTAGCTGATAACTCACCACAAAATCGTTATTTTCCAGGACAGGAATAACCCCCAACGAGCTCGCTGACATCATTAACGTGGTAAAGCTGGCAACACTACCGCCTGCCGTTGCTTCGTGATGGTAGCTAACCATTAATCGAATTGGTGCACCGTAAGACTTATGACTTACGTTTGCCAATGCCTCCTGCTTTTGCAGCAGCTCCACAAATTGAGCTTCTTGCTCATCTTCAAAAGTAGTCACTACAAACATGGGCAATGACGTCGCAGAAACTGACATTGAACTCGCCAACATCATGAACAAAATTATTATTTTTTTCATCGTTAGCTCCTTATTGATAACACGATAATTTTACGACAGCAGATAGTGCTTTTTGATTGGCGGTATTCGCATCGTTGGTTTTACCTGCCGCCAACGTACTATATGCAATCTTATGTTTATCCAGGAACTTCCGAATATAACTACGATTGAGTGCGAAATTCACGTTTTGCGGCACAATACCTTTTTCAATCAGGTTGTTGATATTCAACGTACTCACCGCCATACCCAGCACCTCGCCAGCATCTGATACCACGGGACCACCGCTAGAACCTGGTTGAATAGGGGCAGAGAATTGGATGTGTCCCATCGAACCGGTAATACCGGTCGCTGAACTTAAATTACCACGGGTAAGATTCGCGCTGGTGGACAATACGCCTTGCAGTGGAAAGCCCACATTCGCCACGGGTTCACCCAAAAGAATATCATCACCGGCTCGTAATGGCAGGAAGGGGACCTGACCAAATTCAGACTTCAGTACCGCCACATCAAGTAAATGAGAGCTAAACTGGGATCTCACCTGAATTTCTTTATCACCAAACGCAGCTTTGGTAATTAAACATTGGTCCATAACATGCGCGGCAGTTAAAATATCACCCGTTTGGTTGATAAAGAAACCAGTTCCCGTGGAGATCGGCTCTTTCATGTCCGCCAACAGCGACAAATCTAAGCTTGAAATTTTGGCCAGCTTGCCAAATTTTTCCGGTGATGGTTGCAAATTGTTTAGCATGTGCACCGCAATACGAACCGACGTCTCTACCGTGGTGTTATAAAACGCTGCGGTATCCGCAAGATCACCAAGACTGGCTTTGGATTTTTCTTCGCCTTTTATTAACACTTTACCGTCAATACCTAACAAACGATATTTTACCGTCAATGTAACATTGCCATTCTCAGGTTCCCATTCAGGGTCTAACACTAATAACCAAGCAAAATCATCATCAACGTTGGGCACGAGCGGTTTTACATCGGTAAAACGTACTGACAGTGCGGACTGCAAGCCCTTCACATAACTTGGACCTGGCTCAACCCAAACACCGCGCCATGGTGCAAAAAATTTAAATTCTTGTGCAGTTTGCGGGATGTAATAACGCAGTTTAACCGTATTAGGTACAGTTACATTTTTATCAATATACAATCCCTTAGGTAGCGTCTGAGGGTTCTTTTTTAAATTGGTACAGCTTGCTAGCATGAACACACAGCAACAAAGTACCAATTTCAGTAGGTTTGGCATATCAATCCTTTAACATTTATCGACATTCTTACACATTTTATCGTAATGCCGATGGAAATGTAATGACCAATTACCAATCCGTACCTAATACAGCAATCACTCTAAGATGCTCGGTATGGCGACGTTTTAAATTCAACGACTGCTTTAACATTAACTGTATGATTTTCAATGAAGGTAAGTTTTACCTACGTAGATAATCGCTGCCGTACTTGCTGCACCACTTTTTGCGCAAGCGCACGGGCTGTGGTCCATTTGCCGCCAGAGACGGTTAACAACTGCTGCTGCCAATGCAGAGCATATTCGCGACTGGCGCGACTGGCTGTTGCACTGCCGGCTAACAATGGTCGTACCCCAGCAAACTCAGCATGAATATCGGCGGCGCTAAAGCTACCCACACCCGCATCTTGACCCGTGGATTGTCTTGGATAGTGAAAATAATGGTTCATCAACGTCAGCAGATAATCCCGCTCCGCCGCACTGACCTGGACAGGCTCAGTAATGCCTTGTCGCACTTCGGTGGTTCCCACCAAGGTGTGGTGCTGATACGGCAAGGCAAACACAATACGTGGCTCACCCGGAACTTCTAACATATGACCATATCGACTGAGCGACGGTAGTAATAAATGGCTACCCCGCACCAGATCCAACGGCTGTGGATCCGGTAAACCAGATTGCTGCAATAACTGGCTACTCCATGGCCCTGCAATATTCAGCACCATGTCAAACTGCAACGGTTCCTGCGACGCCATGGTCGAAGAAGACGTGATCGAAGATGGCGGGGTCGAAGATGGCGAAGATGGCATAGTTGAGGAGGCCATGGTTGAGGGAGCCGCCGCCAGCCACAGTTTCCCCTCTGGGCTTACTTTAGAGACGGCTTGCTGCGTATGAAAAACCACACCGCGCGCGGCCGCCTGTTCAGCCACCCAAAGCCCCAACTGTTGATCATCCATTTGGCCGTCGAAAAATAAATAGGCACCTTGCAAGCCCTCGGCTCGCAGAAAGGGACTTGCACGTAACGTCTGTGCTCGTGTTAACCAGCGATGCCGGCCAATGCCACGCCGATTGGCGAGCGCATCGTAAAGCCATAAGCCTATCTTTAACTGCCAGCGAGGCCGGCGCCCTTGTGCATAGACCGGATATAAAATCGGCAGGCGGCGGGTAAGTTGTGGCGCTTTTTTTAACCACCAACGCCGTTCTTGCAGTGCTTCGTGCACCAAGCGAAATTCGCCCTGCTCCAAATAACGCAACCCACCATGCAGTAATTTCGACGATGCTTTACTGGTCGCCTGCATCAGCTCACCCCGCTCGAAAAGATGCACAGTCGCGCCCTGCTCGGCCAATTTCCATGCCGTTGTCACCCCATTGATACCGCCGCCAATCACGGCGATTTTGGCTTTCATACCCGACACCCTTCGCTGCATCCTTGTAATCAACATAGCTAAACATACATTAAAAACAAGCAGTTGAAACAAATACCTCGGATACTATTTGGATGGTATCGCGCGTCACGTCTGTTGCTGTAGGTGCAACAAACGTGCGCAGACTGCAGCGGCACGACCATATCAGGCCGGCAATAACAGGCGCCATTCAAGAGCGTCTATCATGCCGCTAAAACATGGCCGTGCTAAAACATTGCGGTGACAGCATAGCTGTCATAGACTTTGCCGTTTTATCGTGTCGCCTCCTGATCACATCGATCATCGCGATATGCAGGATATGCCACCGATTAGCCTAAGCAGCAGTGAATCATCATGCAACAACAAGCCAATACCGTGACAACATCCACGGCGCCGAGCGTCGTCGTGCTTCGCGCTCAGCACATATATGAACTCAGCCAAGCACTTGCGCATGCAATGCAACACGCACAGCAGCCGATCACTCATCTTAAACTCACCGCCGGCCTCACCGAACTGCCGGCGGAGCTGGAAAAAATCGCCTCTCAGCTACAACACTTGGATTTATCAGATAATTTTTTAAGCGAATTGCCACCATGGTTCAGTCAATGCCAACAATTACAACGGCTGTTTTTAACCAATAATCGCTTTACGCAGGTACCGCCCGTGCTTGCGCATTGTCATGCCCTACGGATGCTCAGCTTTAAAAGCAACCAGCTCACAGCGATCCCTGATCACATCATTCCCGTGGGCATTCGTTGGCTGATTTTGACCGATAATCAGATCCAGCAACTTCCCAGTACCATGGGGCAATGGCAACAGTTGGAAAAACTGGCTCTGTCCGGCAATCGTTTAACCACACTGCCCGCGAGCATGGCGCAGTGCCATCAACTCAGTCTGGTGCGCTTGGCAGTCAACCAAATTGCACAATGGCCAGACTGGCTATTTAGCTTGCCTCGTTTGGCCTACCTTGCCATTGGCGCTAATCCAGCCACCTATAGACGCACGGCATGCGCAGCGTCGCACCAAACGTCGCACCTGATAGAGTCCCAGGACAATACAACAGTGTGGCCCGCCACACGCGTGCAATTTGGTAACGTGCTAGGTAGCGGCGCTTCGGGTGTTATTTATCAAGCGATAGATACCCAAACCCAGCGCGAGGTGGCGGTGAAAATATTCAAAGGTGCATTAACATCCGATGGCGATCCGGCAGAAGAATTACGGCACTGTTTACAGGCGGGTCAACATCCACAACTCATCCCCGTCATTGCGACGTTAGCGACGCCAGCATCCCCACAAGCGTCCTTACCGGCGTTAGTCATGGCATTGATCCCTCCAAGCTATCGCTCACTTGGACAACCACCGTCGTTTGCTACTATCAGCCGGGATACCTTTGCGGCCGATAGCACGTGGAGTGCGGCACAGCTTTGGCACTGGAGCCAACAAGCAGCCGCGGTATTACAACATCTGCAGCAGCATCAATTGGCGCATGGTGATTTTTATGCCCACAACATGCTGGTGAATGCCGAAGGCCACCTGCTGCTCGGTGACTTTGGGGCGGCGACGGGGCTGTCGGATTTATCGCCCCAGCAACAAACAGGTTTCAAGCGCATTGAAATTCGCGCCTTTGGCTATTGGCTTGACGATCTGCTGCCGTATTGCGACATCAACAGCGACAGCGCAACGCGCGAGCAGCAACAGTATCAGCACTTATGCCACCTGCGAGATCAATGCCTGGCTTTGGATCCCGCGGCGCGTCCTAGTATGGAGCAGATCATGGCGCTATTGCAGAGCTTCCCCAGCCCATAATCGCCACATCGCTCGGCCAGTTCGCACCTGCGGTGCACCAAACCATGTGGGGTTTCGCGACAGAAGCGCGGCGTGAACCCCATAGGCGACTAGCGGATCTGGCCATCACCCAACACAATATATTTCTCTGTGGTTAACGCCTCGAGCCCCATCGGGCCATAGGCGTGTAACTTACTGGTTGATATACCAATTTCGGCACCTAAACCAAGCTCACCACCATCCGAGAACCGCGACGATGCATTCACCATCACCACGGCCGACTGTACCTGTCGGATAAACTGCTGGGCACGTTGATAATGCTGCGTACAGATCACCTCAGTATGTCCTGAACTGTGCTGTGCGATGTGCGATATGGCGGCCGCCATATCCGGCACGATTTTCACCGACATCGCCAGCGCCAGATACTCGGTATCATACTGATCCGCCGCAGCCGGCAACATCGTTGGGCATAGCGCTTGACTCTGTGGACACCCATACCAGCGCACATTGGCCAATTGCTGGCAGACGCGCGGTAAAAAATCAGCGGCAATATCAGCATGGACTAACAAAGTCTCCAGCGCATTACACACGCCGGGTCGCTGTGTTTTACCATTTTGCAAAATCGCCATGGCTTGCGCCAGATCGGCGGCATCGTCAACATACAAATGACAAATACCTTTGTAGTGCTGGATCACGGGGATTTTGCTGTGTGCCGTGACAAATTCAATCAAACCTTCGCCACCACGTGGGATCACCAAATCGATGCTGTCACGCTGTTGCAATAACGCCAATAACAATGCCCGATCCGGATCCGGCATGACCGTCACCGCCGCGGCAGGTAAGCCATGCTGGCGCAACACCTGCTGCATCACGCCCGCCAATGCCAAACTCGACTGTAGGGCTTCACGGCCACCGCGCAGGATCACTGCGTTACCCGCTTTAAAACAAAGCGCACCGGCATCGATGGTAACATTGGGCCGCGCTTCATAAATCATGGCAATCACACCCAGCGGAATACGCATTTTACCCACTTGAATACCGTTGGGGCGCAGCCGCAGATCTCGGATTTGTCCAACAGGATCTGGCAAATTGGCTATGACGCGCACCGCCTCTGACAGCTGTGCTAAACGGGAAGGTGTGAGTAACAGCCGATCTTGCATGGCCTCGGACAATTGCTGTGCCGCTGCCATATCCTTAGCATTAGCCGCCAGAATTGAGGCTTGCTCAGCCATGATGGCATCGGCTAACGCCAATAAAAACCTATTTTTTGTCGCCTCACTTAACATGGCAAGTTCACGACTCGCCTGCTGCGCCGCACTGCACAGCGCCACAATTGATGACAGCCCAGTCGATGACAGCCCAGTCGATGACAGACTGGTCGGTGACATGCTGGTAGATAGTGGGCTGGCAGCCGCATCATCTTGCGGCTGGGCGAATGTCTCTGAGGTTTGCTGATTCTGTTGCATCATAAAAGGCTTCTTTTCGCGTTATCGCGCGCAATCCAGCAACATTCTGCGGGTTACGCTTTGCTATGGGTTAAACACAGTTCGGTTGAGATCTTGGTTGTGGCTCAGGTCACACAAGGTTAATTACCGTGAGGCACACCGTCACGCAACACCAAATCATCGCGATGGATCACGGTCTCACTGGGACAATACCCCAGCACCTCGGTAATTTGGCTGCTATGTAACCCCATGATTTGACGCAATTCTGCGGCAGAATACTGGCAAATACCGATGCCTATACTGGCCCCACAAGTGCCATCTGGCTGTAGGCGGTGCAATGACACCGAATCACCTTTGTCAAAATCCCCCAATACCTGCACCACGCCCTTACCCAGTAGTGAAGCACCTTGGGTGGTCAGCGCGGTTACCGCTCCGGCATCCAACAACAATTGGCCTTGGCTACGTGCCGTCTGCAACAACCAATGCTTACGGGCGGAGCGACGTTCTTGTTGCGGTAAAAACAAGGTCCCCACCGATTGCCCATGCGCCAAGGCATCCAGCTGTGCCGCCTGTTGTCCATTTAAAATCACGGTCGCAATGCCTGCGGCAGTCGCTTTCGCGGCCGCTTGCAGCTTGGTGTGCATCCCTCCGGTACCTACACTGTGGTGTGACCCTCCAGCCATGGCAAAGATAGCTGGCGTGATGGCACTAACCTCCCGCAATAAGGTTGCACTGCGATCAAGACGAGGATTGGCGGTAAACAAACCGTCCACATCCGAGCAAATCAACAGCGCATCGGCATCGCTTAACATGGCGACCAATGCCGCCAAATTATCGTTATCACCCACTTTTAATTCGCGCGTCGCCACACTGTCGTTTTCATTAAAGACAGGCACGGCGTGATACTGCAATAAGGCGCGAACAGTGTTGGCGATATTGATGTAGCGGTTGCGCTGTTCAAAATCGGCGTGTGTCACCAAAATTTGCGCACATGGCCGATCCAACAATTTGCCCCACAATTGCATCATCTGCTGCTGACCAATGGCCGCCATGGCTTGCTTTATGGTGATAGGTAGCGTCGGATGTGGGAATGGGATGGCTTGCCGCCCAGCCGCCACAGCGCCGCTCGAGACTAAAATCACCTCCACACCCTGGTGCTGACATTGCTGAATAAAATGCGCAATAGATAACAAATAGCGGGTTGAGCAACCTTGGCCATCCGGCGCTATCAGCGCACTGCCCACTTTTACCACGATCCGTTTCCACTGCTGCCCAATCATGGTCACATCCTTTTGCTTATGCTGCTGTCATTGTTGGTAATTTGCGCAAAATCTTAGCTGGATAGCCGTATATATGTCTAGTGCTAATACATGCGGCTCGAGCAACCATTGAACCGGCATTAACAACGCGCAGCGGTGCAGCCAGCGTTTATGACATGAGGACGTAAAAGAACATCAGGACAGAAAAAACGTAAAGAAAGGTCAAATAGTTGCGCATCGAGAGAAAATGGGCACAATGAGCGGCTTGATTCAGCTCGCATTAAGTTGTGTCCCTTAGGCTGTATCTTAATTTTTATATAGGTGTCGGCATCAATTGTGATGGTTGCCACTGTTTACGGGTGGTTACACCCGCTCTGTGCGATTGCGCCCGAGACACAGAGCCATCTTCAGGAGTCTATTATGCGCGTAAAACAACTTGTTGCAGCCACGGTTATTGCCAGTTTAACGTTATCGGGCTGTGCGACCATCGGCGATAGCGTAAAAAATTCGAGTAACACCACCAAAGGCGCGGCTATCGGTGCTGCTGTTGGTGCCGTTGCTGGTAAAGCCACTGGCAACCACAAAAATAAACGTTTAGCGATCGGTGCCGTATTAGGTGCACTGACGGGTGCGGCCATCGGCCGTTATATGGATAACCAAGAGCAAGCGCTGCGCGAGCAAATGGCGGGCACCGGTGTGCAAGTCGTGCGCGATGGTGACACCTTACGCTTAGACATCCCGGCGCAAATCACCTTTGGCGTCAACAAATCGGATATTCGTGGCGAACTGTACCCTGTGCTCAACGATCTGGCCAAAGTATTAAACGAATACGAGAAAACATTGCTGGTGATCACGGGCCACACCGACGACACCGGTGCCTATGATCTGAATATGCGCTTATCACAAGCGCGCGCTGATAGCGTAAAAACCTACTTGCAAGCGCAAGGCATCAACAGCATCCGCTTGGAAACGCGGGGTTTAGGCCCAACCGCACCTTTGGTTGCCAATAATTCCGACGCCAACCGCGCTAAAAACCGCCGCGTTGAAATTCATATCGAGCCGATTACTCAGTAAGACGGTCACGCCGTCATCCGTAAGTAACACTCAGCCATGAGGGCGCAGAACTGTGACCTCGTGGCTGCACGCTTTCACATACCGCGCTTTCATATACCACTTTCATATCCCGCGTTCACACATCGAACTGCCACAACCATGACTAACAAGCAACGCCGCCGATCAATGGAGCTGTTCAATAGTGCAGATCAATGGCGCAGTTCAAGGGTGCTGCGGAAGACCGATCGGCATAGCCTAAAAACATCACCATAAAAAACGCCCATAAAAAAACGCGCTCGAGGCGCGTTTTTGCAAAAGAATGTGGGAGCAATGGGTTAGTTCGCTGCGTACTGACGCTCAGCAACTTCTAATTGTTGATTGATCGCGGTTAACTGTTCTTTTTGCTTTTCGTTCTTTTCTTGGAATTCTTTATCTAGACGTTCCATTTTGCGTTTGATGCTGGCAATAACTTCAGACTTCTGCATCTTTTTACGCGCTTCGTACAATTCGTTTTTCAGCGCTTCCACTTCACGGATGTGCTGCATTTCGTATTGTGTCAGTTGATATTCTAGAAAGCGGCTACGTTTACGCAGGGTTTCCAACTGATGATCGGTAGGTTTACCGTCTTGTTGGATCACGCCCGTGGTCGGTGATACTTTTTTCACATCAACTGGTTCGGCGTCGCAAGGGAACTGGCTAAAAATCACTTTTCCGTCTTGCTCGCACTGATAAACAGCGGCATTTGCATGAAGGCCGCAAGTGCCCAGTACTGCAAGTGTCGTGATGAGTAATTTTTTCATATTATTTCTCCCCTCGTCTGAATGCTAAATGTACAGATCCGGCGGCAAAGGTGCAAGGCTAGTTTGCACAAATTTACATATCTTTAGCAGTTGCTATATTACAGCATTTCTGCCTTTTGATGAAGGATCTGTAACATTTAAATGTCAAAACGTTTAAAGATCAACCCACTAGCTGCCGCTTCATAAAATTCGGCAATGCCATCGCAGCTTGATGAATCTCCGCATTGTAATAATCAGTGCTAAACGTTGCCGCTTGCGCATCCGCATGACGGAAACCGTTAAATTCCGCATCTTTACGTGCTAAAGTGCAAGTCCACCAACCAGATGGATAAATCATCTGTGGAAAATTCAACGTCTGCAGTGCGCTAAAGCCCGCGTCTTTCATCGCTTGGCGCATGTCATTTAGCAGTTGCAAATGGATCAGCGGTGATTCGCTTTGTTGTACTAAAATGCCACCTGGTTTTAACGCTTGTAAACAACTTTGGTAAAACGCGCGATTAAACAAGCCTTCGCCTGGCCCCACAGGATCGGTAGAATCGACAATCACCACATCCAAACTGCTGGGCGCAGCCTCGCGCATGTATTTGATGCCATCATCAAAGGCGATGATCGCACGTGGATCCTGATTGGACGCACAGAGCTCGGGGAAAAACTGCTCGGCCATGCGCGTGACTTGCTCATCAATATCAATTTGTGTGACGCGCTGCACTGAACCATGCTTCAACACTTCACGTAAGGTGCCACAATCGCCACCACCGATAATCACCACCTGCTGCGGATTGGGGTGAGTAAATAATGCCGGATGGCTCATCATTTCATGATAAAGGAAGTTTTCGCGGGTACTGACCATCGTACAACCATCGATCACCATCAGCTTGCCGAAATCGGTGGTGTCATAAATTTCGATATGCTGGAAAGGTGATTGAACCTCAGCTAACTTTTGCCGGATACGCAGTGAAAAGGCACTGCCGCTTGGCTCGAACACTTCGGTAAACCATTGGTCTGGATGCTGGAATGACATGCTTGTGCTCCGCGATAAAAACAAAGGGCAATAATTTTGCCAGTACAGCACTAAACAGACAAATTTTTCATGTTTTTTTCGCGCTATTGGTTTTAAAATAGCGCCCTCACTTTTTTAAGGGTACGACAATGACAGAATGGGGTATCGACAAAGCAAGATCTATCTATAACGTCGCCGTCTGGAGCGAAGGCTACTTTGACGTGAACGCCAAAGGCGATCTTATTGCTTATCCGGATCAGGATCACAGCAAACCAGGCATCAGTTTTCCGGAACTGACGGCACGTTTTAAAGAAGAGGGATTAACGTTACCAGTATTGGTACGCTTTACCGATATTCTGCAACATCGGGTCGACACTTTGATTAAATCCTTCGCCAAGGCCAAGCAAGAACGCGAGTACCAAGGCGAATATACCGCGGTTTATCCAATTAAAGTTAACCAGCAGTTTTCCGTGGTGAAAAAGCTGGTCAGTCACGCCAGTGGCAAAGTTGGTTTAGAAGCCGGTAGTAAACCTGAATTGATGGCGATTCTAGGGGTGACGGATCAGCCACTGCGCATCGTTTGTAATGGCTATAAAGACAGCGAATTCTTACGCTTAGCCACGATCGGCCAAAAAATGGGCCATAGCGTCTTTGTGGTGGTGGAAAAGCTGTCCGAATTAAAAACCTTGATCCGTGAAATCGATAATTTAGGCCATGCGCCTTTTATCGGTATTCGTATCAAACTGAACTCAGTGGGTAAAGGCAAGTGGCAAAATACCGGTGGTGAGAAAGGCAAATTTGGCCTGACCGCAACACAAGTATTGCAAGCCATTGATATTCTAAAAGAAGCCAACAAGCTTGACCTGCTGCAATTGGTACACTTCCACATTGGTTCGCAAATTGCCAATATTCGCGATATCCACAATGCGATTCGCGAATGTGCGCGCCACTATGCCGAGCTGCGGACCTTAGGTGTGCCTATTACCACAGTAGACGTGGGTGGTGGTCTTGGCGTCGATTACGAAGGTTCAAACACCCGTTCGGCTTGCTCCATGAACTACACCATGTACGAGTATGCCCGTAACGTGGTCTATGGCTTAAAAGAAGTCTGTGACGAATACGATTTACCGCATCCAAATATCATCACCGAATCTGGCCGCGCCATGACCGCGCACCATGCAGTGCTGATCACCGATGCCATCGATATCGAACGCGCGCCAGGTTTGCGTTATTTGCCAGAACCGTCGGAAGACTCACCGCAAGTGGTATGGGCATTATGGGATTCGTACCAGAATGTTACGCCACGCTCTGCAGTCGAAGCTTACCATGATGCCGTGCATTATTTTACCGATGCGCACGCCCAATACGTCCATGGCTTGTTAACACTGAAAGATTGGTCGTTGCTGGAGCAAATCTACTTCGCAACCATCAATAAAGTCAAAGACATGCTGGATTTATCGTCACGCTCTCACCGTGAGATCCACGATGAATTAAACGAAAAACTGGCCGACAAACTGTTTGTGAATTTCTCGCTGTTCCAATCCATGCCTGATGCGTGGGGTATTGATCAGTTGTTCCCGGTCATGCCATTGGAGCGGATGAATGAGCCGTTGGAACATCGTGCCATCATTCAAGATATCACCTGTGACTCGGATGGTCAGCTGAAGAGCTACGCCGATGGTAATGGTATTGAATCCAGTTTGCCGCTGCCACAGTATAAAGAAGATGAACAGTACCTGTTAGGCATGTTCATGGTGGGTGCATACCAAGAAATCTTAGGTGACTTGCATAACTTGTTTGGTGATACCGATTCAGTGCACGTTGAATTAAATGATGACGGCAGTTACAACCTAGCCAACCCGATCAAAGGGGATACCGTGGCCGATGTACTGCGTTACGTGCAATTTGATGCGGAGAAGTTACTGCAATCCTACCAACGTCAGTTGGCGAAAAGTGATCTGACACCGCAGAGCCAAGCCGATATGTTGGAAGAGCTCAAAGCAGGTGTCTACGGATACACCTATTTCGAAGATTAAGGTACACTGCCGCAGCTCGGAGCTGTGACCAGTTCAACTCTAAGAGCAGGCTTGCCTGCTCTTTTTATTGGTTGAATCGCCATGCTGTCCGAGCACAGTATCTACCCAGACCAACATTCAGCTAGCTGTTGCATAGCGCGGCTCACCATAAAGGAGGACATCCATGCTCGCATTTTTACCCAAACCCTTGATTGGCATCTTGTCCTTTTTGTTATACCTCATCAACACCTTGTTTTGGGCTGTGCCAATTTTGCTGTTTGCACTGCTGAAAGTGCCACCAATCGCCCGTTGGCAACGCTGGATGACCTGGGTACTCGACACTTGTGCCAGTGCGTGGATTAGCGTGAATAACATCACCACCCGCGTATTCACCCGTATCCGCTGGGATGTCCGCGGTTTAGAGCAACTGTCGGTCAAAGATTGGTATTTGGTAGTGGCCAACCACCAATCGTGGGTCGATATTCTGGTGTTACAAAATATCTTTAATCGGAAGATCCCGTTTTTAAAGTTTTTCTTAAAACGGGAGCTTATCTATGTGCCTGTGATTGGTATTTGTTGGTGGGCGTTGGATTTTCCTTTTATGAAGCGTTATAGCGCCGCTTTTTTAGCCAAATATCCGCATTTAAAAGGCCAAGATATTATTACCACCCGCAAAGCCTGCGAGAAATTCCGCACCAAGCCGGTCTCGATCATGAATTTTCTAGAAGGCACTCGTTTTGTGCCGGAAAAACACCAACAGCAACAGTCACCATTTCAATACTTGTTAAAACCCAAGGCCGGTGGCATTGCATTTGTGTTAGATGCCATGGGGCAACACTTGCATAAATTGTTAGACGTCACTATTTATTACCCGAAAAAAACGCCCAGCTTTTGGGATTACATTTGTGGTAAGGTCGATGACATTAAAGTACGTGTCCGCGTATTACCTATTGATCAACAATGGATTGGTAACTACGATGATGCCCAATTCCGCAGCCGTTTTCAGCAAACGGTGAACCAGTTGTGGCTTGAAAAGGATCAACTGTTAACTCAATTGCGTCATGGAGACTAAAGTTATGCTGTCATTTTTGCCCGTGGTGATCATATTTCCGTTAGCATTTTGCGCCTTTGTGCTGAATTTAACGCTGTGGGGCTTTATTGTCACCAGCTGTGGCGTGCTAAAACTGCTGCCTTTTGCCTTCACGCGCCGGATCGCTAGCCATGTGGCACATCGCGCCTATCGGCAATGGTCGGTCGGTAACAAGGCCATTATGCTGTTATTTAACGATGTGCAATTTCAAGTCAGCCCTTTGCCGGAGCTATCAGAACAACGTTGGTATCTATTAATTGCCAACCATCAAAGTTGGCTCGATATTCCGGTACTGACGCAATTTGCCTTAAACCGCGTCCCAGAGCCCAAATTTTTCTTAAAAGAAGAGCTCAAATGGGTACCCTTTATTGGTTCGGCCTCCTGGGCACTGGATATGCCTTTCATGCGCCGTTATTCCGCGCAGCAAATTGCACGCAATCCGGCATTAAAAGGCCAAGATATTGAAACCACGCGCCGCTCGTGTGAAAAATTCCGCGATGTACCAACCACCATCATTAATTTTGTTGAAGGTACGCGCTTCACTCGGGAAAAACATCAACAAAAACAAAGCCCGTTTCAACATCTATTGCCACCCAAAGCGGGCGGAATTGCCTTTACGCTGGCCAGTATGGGCTCGCAGTTTGATGCGGTGATGGATGTTACTGTGGTGTATCCTGATAACCCTCGGTTTGTTGCTTTGGCGATGCTATGTGGCCGGTTAAAACGCGTGATGATCAATGTGGAATTATTGCCGGTGGACCAGCACATTATCGGTGAATATTTTACGGATGAGGCGTTTCGGCAGCAGTTCCAACTCTGGTTGAATCAGCGTTGGCAACACAAGGATCAATTGATCCAACACATGCTGCTACAGGCGCAGCCACAAGTCCCGGTGCGCACTTGGTTAGATCGGCATTTTAGCGGCAGCTAAGCGCACCTGTACGGCATCTTTTGAAGTTGGCGCCGCTCTCTCTTGGCGCCAACCTCTGGCGTGCACTACTGGCGTGCACTGGCCGCGCTTCTGCTGTTCGCCGCTGTACTATTCGGTGGCGCTGTGATTTAGCGGAGACTTGAGACTTTGCAGCATATATCGCCGTGGCGTGAGCGCGGCTTGGCAAAATGCCAGCACTTGCACTTGGCTCACGCTCGGATCTTCCGCCATATAAAACGCCCGATCCAAAATAAGCCACAACTCTAACACCGGTTGAAACCAATGTTTGACCCGTTCTAGCTGCTGTACGTCGATATAGCGTGGCCAACTCAGTTGCAAATAATGCTCAGCGTCGCGACTGGACAATTCCACATTGCGCAACCCTTGTTGCGCCGCAGCATACTCTACAAAGGCGCTAAATTCGCCGCTTAGCCATTGTTTAGGAATGGAATTGAGTGGCTGATATGTAGCATCCCCCAGCTCGTGACTGCGCCACAGCTGATACGCCAGCCGCCACCACACCTCACGTTGTCGCAGGCGCAAAATACGTTGGCCTCCGGTATGCTGGCCTTGCACCGCGAGCTTCAAATCAGCACGGCTGAGCTGCAAGCGCGTTTGCTGCGCCTGTTGTGACAAGGGTTGATACGCCGAGCCTGCTTGTAAGTGATAACAACAGGGCACGATGGTCGCTGGCCATTGCTGCTGACGCGCCAACTGCAGCGCGCGTCGGTGCAAATCACCACAGGCGTGCAATGCCAGCAACCGCGGTGTGGTAGGTTGTGAGACCAAACTGGCCGGTAACGACTCCGCCAGCACATCGACCGTCACAAATTGCTGCGACAGTTGATATTGTGCTGCACGCGCTTGCCCTTGCTGGCACAAACTGGCCTGCCACTCCACACTCAGCACCTGCGTGGATGTGGGCGCGACAACAGGTTTCACGGCCGTCATCCTTGCACCTTGCCCCGTCGCCGCCGTGGCGTGACCGCTATCTGGCTGGTTAGCCATTGCCGCCAGCGCCATACCTAAATGACCCTTGCCGGCACACCACTCAATCACCCGCTCAGGTAACGGCGGTAGCTGAGCAACAAACTGCAAAATTTGTTGCCATTTGCGGCCACCAATATCTTGCGATAACCAAAACGGTAGCGGATCTGGCGCTATCGCCACCTCGGGCCAAGCCGGTACTGGCCACGTCAGATCCATACCACAGTCCCGAGCCGATTGCGCCATCGAAGGCGACGCTTGCCACGCCGCTAATGCACCTGACTGCCATGCCGCCTGATAATCCATGTGCGCACTCGGCCATTGCGGCAACCAATCGCCAAGATGCTGAGGATCGGGCGCCTGCTGCCGTAACCAAGTGCCTAGCTCGTGCTGCCACCATGTTGGCGTGCTAGCAAGCGTATGGAACTGCCATAAGTCTCGGTAATGCCACAAAAATTGATCGAGGTGTTGCCACAATTGGATGGCATCCACCGCGTGATCGTGCGGCAATATCACAGATGCCAGATGTTGCGCCATGTGGCTGTCTCCTTTTGCACTCGATGGTTGTGTGTTTGTTTCTGCACGACTTTTGGTGCACGACGTCTGGTACAAGCCGTCTAGTACACAACGCCTGGTCAGGACGTTTGTGAACCCTGTTGGTGGTATTTTGCGGCCGGAATCATAACAAATTATGCGCCGCCACGGGTTGGCATGTGGGATCAGCTATGCCACACTGCCCAGTATTGTCGCATGACTTCAGTGTACAGCCATGACAGAACTCAAACTTATTATGCATGTGGAAGACGATCCATCGATCCAAGTGGTCACCAAAGTCGCCTTAGAAGCGGTAGGTGGTTTTAGTGTGCTCACCTGCAGCAGCGGCCAACAAGCCTTGGATGAATTTGCCAATCAGCCACCACAGTTATTGCTGCTGGATGTCATGATGCCCGGCATGGATGGCCCCAGCACCCTACGCCTGCTGCAACAACGCTACGATTTAACCGATATCCCGGTCGTGTTTATGACAGCTAAAGTACAATCCAGCGAAATTGAATCCTATCTGGCGATGGGAGCCTCTGGCGTCGTGGTGAAACCGTTTGACCCAATGGAATTATCTAACCAAATACGTCAAATTTGGCAAAACCATAACCAACGCAGCTGATGCCAGACGCTACATTATAAATACAAAAAATAAACGCACTTGAGGTCATCGCGTAATCAAGCTTGTGCTGCTGGCGCTTGCCTTTGCGTGCGATCTCTGTATAAACGGCATACGCATTTAACGCAAAGAAATGCGTATGCTAACGAGGCCATCGAACAAAGGCTCACTATGCAGTCATGTAGTTTAATGTTGTGGCTATTTGACATCGTCTTCATCCACAGTCTCCCGTCGAAGCTGTTTCACATCCTCAAATAGCTGCTCGCTTTGCTGGCTAAAGTGTGACCAGTCGGAGGGTTGATGTAGATAAAAAGATAAGGGTAACAAACTGGCGTCAAATTGTGGCCGCAAATGCAAATGCTCATCCTGTTGCCACAGGGCATTCAGGCTCGGCACGCCAGACAATAAACCAAGCACTAGTGCGAGCGCATAACGGCGTCGATAGCTCATCTGCAGCGCCAAATAGAAGTTCGCCGCCAACAGCCCTGTTAACAACGCCACTTGTAGTATTTCGTGCACATAAAACACCCAGCGTGCACCATCCAAATTGAAGTTTAACCAGGTGAGCAATGCATCAAATACTAAGTACAGGTTCACCATCAACATCATTAAACCATAATGCGCTAAAAAGCGCGGTTCGTGCTGATGAAAACGTGCCCATGCCGCCAAAAATGCCGGCCAGATGGCCAAAGCCAGCACCATAATAGGCACACTCACCAATGCTTGCGACCACAGCGGTTGCCGCGCATCGGGTGCATCTAGCCATAAGCCAATCACTTCATGCAACAACAGCCCCAAGGCTAATATCACTAACCATGGCCAACGTCCAAGCTGGACCAGTTGCTGCTCTCGTTTGTTGTAGGGTTGCGCAGCTGGCACGGCATGCTCCGCCGCAAACACGCGGATGGGTTGTCCGGCTAGGTACAGCACTTGGCCAGACGCAATTTTATGTTCTGCCGCCAATTCACCTTTGGTTGAACTACTGCTGCCATTAAGCGATTGCAGATCATGCAAATACCACAGGCCATCGTCATCACAGCGCAGTTCCGCGTGATGGGCATCAATATGTTTATTGTCTAAAATCACATCGTTATCGTAGGCTCGGCCCAAGCGCACGCGCGCAGCCGCCACCTTGTGCCGCTCGACCACATGCAATTGGCGATTTAGCACCTCAATCACTATTGCCATGTCACGGCTCCACTAAATTTTTGCAAAAATGCCTGCGCCATCGGCTGACTAACGCCTGACAAGGTGTAGTGGCTGATCATGCCTTGCTGCTGTCCATCCACCGCCGCCGCCAAATACAACGCATCAAATAAATCATCATAATGCCGATACGCACGCACACATAAAATCGTTTTGGCGTGGCGCCCCGCCGCATTGGTCACCACTTGGTTCTGACAGCGAAACGGTGTTACATCTTCTTTGCTGGCTTGGTTATCCGCGGTCAAGGATTGGATCCGCGCTTGGTAGCGGCGATAAAACTGGAGCGGGTGCATATTGGCGCCTTGCAGCCAACTAAACTGCATTTCGATACGGCCCGTGGTTAAGCGCGACGATAGATAAATCTCATCGGACTGAGAGCAGAACGCATTAATTTCTTTAAGTTTATCCTTGTTTTTTTCTAAGTTCGATTCGCCCCAACAGCGCACAAAAGGCACCACCTCATCCGGCACTTGGCCATTGCCAAAATCTTTTAATTGCCACTGCGCTTGCAGAATTTTATCCAGCATTTGGGCCTGATTGTTTTGCAGCTGTGTTTGAATATGTTGTTTAAAGGCCACCGCCTGCGTATCGGCTTGATACGATGCCACCAATTTGCTTAACGAATCCACCGGCACCAAAAAGCCCAGCTGATTGCCCGCCGAGGCCACATTGACCCCGACGACATCACCGTTGGCATCTACCGTTGGGCCACCGCTCATACCGGAGTTGATGGCGCCGGTAAAATGCACACGGGGGTAGTAACTGGATTTTTGTAAACCATTGTAGGTGCCAGGTACCAGCATCATGCCTAAATCATGCGGGTTCCCCAACGAATATAAGCTGGCTCCCTGCACTGGCGTTTGTGCGGCTAAGCGAAACAACTGCGACGGCTGATAATCGGTGCTAAGCAGCGCCAAATCGTTGATCACATCCACCGCCACCACCTGCAAAGCGCCTTTTTGTTCTTGATAATCGAGATATTGCAACTGATACTTTTCTGGGAACAAAACGGCTTCGGAGACCACATGATAGTTGGTCACCACCAAGCGCTGTGAGTGCGCAGGTGCGAGGCTAGATGCAGATGTCTGCCGCGAGCCGTTGCGCTCGGCGCTATCGCTGGTTGCGGTAGGTTCGATGGTTAAGGGGCTTTGTGCGGCGTCAGGTTTGGCTGGAATATCAATCACAAACCCCGTGCCAATCGCGGCTTTCGCAGTGGAGGCGTTTTCTACAACACGCACCTGCAGTAACGCCGGTTGGTAACGGGCAAACAACTGCTCAGCCGACTCGGCGGCGACTTGCGATGAGAGACTCAGCCACAGCCAAGCCAGACTCACATACACCAATGGTTTCAACATCCTGCATCCTGCCCGGTATACGCCGGTGCGCTTTCAAACAACATCACAAGTAACAACATCACAACCATAGCCAACGAATCAATACAAGAGGCTATAGAGTTTACGTCGGTATTCACCCGCCAGCGCATCCCCCTTGGGCAGCGCCGCTAAAATATCTAAAAATAGCTTTTTACATTCACCCGCATGGAGGTCGCGTTTTAAGATCGCAAACAGCAATGCCAACGCATCGGCCGAGCGCTGCGCCGCTTGGTACTGGACCGCCAACTGCTGTTGCAACTGTAAATCATCCGGCGCGGCAGCCACTTGTTGCTCTAACGCCCGAATTTCTGGACTATCCGCCGCTTGCCGCGCTAACTCTACTTTCGCCAAGGCGCTGCGATAAATCGCATCTTGATCCGCCATCCCGACGGTATCTAATAAGGCTTGCGCATCATCGACGCGGCCGAGCGAAGCAAACGCCAAGGCTAAATAATTGGTAACATCGGCTCGGCTTGGCGCTAAGGCGAGAACCTGCTGCAACAGCGGCACGGCATCCGCCCATTGCTCAGCAGCCAACAAGGGCTCGAGCTGCTGTAACAACAAAGTTTCTTGGCTGGGTAAATACGCCGCTAAACGCTGTCGGATCTCGGTTTCGGACTGCAATCCGGCAAAGCCATCTACCGGCTGGCCTTTTTGTAAAAACAGCACTGTGGGTAAACTACGAACGCCAAACTGTGCCGCTAATTGGCCTTCACTATCACAATTGACTTTTGCCAATATCACATGCTGCGGATACTCGGCGGCAATTTTTTCCAGTACGGGCATCAATTGTTTACAAGGCTCACACCAATCCGCCCAAAAATCCATAATGACTAAGGTTTGAAACGATTGTTCCAACACACTTCGCACATTGTCATAACTGACATCAATTTGATTTGCTAACACGCTAGATTTTCCTCGAACTCGACCGCAGGTGGGCATGCGTCGCCAGCCATACAGCGCAGGCGCAGGCAAAACTGCGCGGCGGATGATGCCTGTGCATGCCCAACAGTAACAGTATTGGCATGCCAAACCACCATGGTTATGGCCGCAACGATAAGATCTTTACTATGTGGGCAACGCCTTGATTTTGCAAGCCGGTGACGCTTAGATGCATGCACGGTAGGATGGTTCCCCATGATGGATGCCCCAGCCGTTACCCTGTTCAACACCGTAACAGCATCTTTTACAACCGGCGTTAAAAAAGCTATCGACAAGCGGTGGTCAGATCTCGTAGAGTAAGGCCTGATGTGCCATTCATAATCGGACTTCCACAGGAAGCCACACAACCATCAGGCCATCGTTTGAATTTTTTGCTGTGCCCTTGCCAGCAACGTCCACGTAAAACTAAGCCTTACCTTTTTGGTAAACCACAACCATCAGCATAGCTGGTGGAGGATTTTTTTTGCCGACGCAAACGATGAGACCTAAGTCATGAGCCAACAAAACCAACCAGAAATGCTGTCTGGCGGTGCCATGTTAATCCGCGCCCTTCGCGATGAAGGTGTGGAATACGTGTATGGTTACCCCGGCGGTGCCGTGTTACATATCTATGATGCATTATTTCAGCAAAACGATGTGAAGCATGTGCTGGTCCGCCATGAACAAGCCGCGACCCACATGGCGGACGCTTATGCCCGAGCCAGCGGCAAAGCCGGTGTGGTGCTGGTCACATCCGGCCCCGGCGCCACCAATGCCGTCACCGGCATCGCCACCGCCTACATGGACTCGATCCCGATGGTGGTGATTTGCGGCCAAGTGATGAGTCACTTGATTGGCGATGATGCCTTCCAGGAAACCGATATGTTAGGTATTTCGCGCCCTATCGTGAAACACAACATGTCGGTGCGCCGACCCGAGGATATTCCGTATTTGGTCAAAAAAGCATTTTATATCGCCCAAAGCGGTCGGCCAGGCCCTGTGGTACTGGATATCCCGAAAGATATGACCATGCCACAGCACAGTTTTCCGTACCAGTATCCCCGCGATATCAAACTGCGCTCTTATCAACCCAACGCCAAAGGCCATCCGGGCCAAATCAAAAAAGCGCTGCAAACCTTACTGGCCGCCAAACGTCCCGTCCTGTACGCCGGCGGTGGCGTGATTTTAGGCAAAGCCTCGGCCGAGTTAACTCAGCTGGCCCAACTGTTAAACCTACCGGTGACCAACACGCTGATGGGCCTTGGTGCTTATCCTGCCACCGATCGGCAGTTTATTGGCATGCTTGGCATGCATGGCAGTTATGAAGCCAATCAAGCCATGCACCATGCTGACGTGATCTTCGCAGTGGGCGCCCGCTTTGATGACCGCGTGACCAATGCCACCAAAAAATTCTGCCCGAACGCCACCATCATTCATATAGATATTGATCCGGCCAGCATTTCCAAAACCGTAACAGCGCATGTGCCGATTGTGGGACTGGTGCAGCCGGTGTTGCAGGATATGCTGACGCAACTGACCAAGCAAAAAGCACAACTGGACGCCGAAGCGCTGCAGTCGTGGTGGCAACAAATTGCGCAGTGGCGCGACGTGCATGGCGGTCGTTACGACAGCCAAAGCCCGTTACTGAAACCACAAGCCGTGATCGAAGCGGTGTGGCGACACACGCAAGGTGATGCTTATGTCACCTCAGACGTTGGCCAACACCAAATGTTTGCCGCGCAGTATTACCCATTTGATAAACCCAACCGCTGGATCAACTCTGGTGGGCTCGGCACCATGGGATTTGGCTTGCCCGCGGCCATGGGTGTCAAATTGCACTACCCAGATGCCGAAGTGGTTTGTGTGACCGGGGAAGGCTCGATTCAGATGAATATCCAAGAGTTATCGACCTGCAAACAATATGGCCTTGCGGTCAAAATCATCAATCTCAACAATGGCTATTTGGGGATGGTGAAGCAGTGGCAAGACATGAATTATGATTCACGTTACTCCAGCTCCTATATGGATTCGCTGCCCGACTTTGTAAAATTGGCCGAAGCTTATGGTCATGTTGGTATCCGCGTCACCAAACCCGAGGAATTGGAACCGGCATTAGCTCAAGCGTTTGCCCTGAAAGATCGACTGGTCTTTTTAGATATCCATGTTGATCCCAAAGAACACGTGTACCCCATGCAAGTGCCCGGCGGTGCCATGAATGATATGTTCTTAAGCAAAACGGAGCGGACCTAAAATGCGCCATATTATTGCAGTGTTGTTAGAAAACGAATCCGGTGCCTTGGCGCGTGTTGTCGGCTTATTTGCGCAGCGTGGTTACAATATTGATTCATTGACGGTGGCCGCAACCGAAGATCCGACCTTGTCTCGTTTAACTCTGGTGACACGCGGCGATGATCAAGTGATCGAACAAATCACCAAACAACTGCACAAGCTGATTGAAGTGGTGAAACTGGTCGATCTGAGTGAAAGCGCCCACATCGAGCGCGAACTCTTGCTGGTGAAAGTCAAAGCCAGTGGAGATCAGCGCGAGGAAATTAAACGCTGCGCCGATATTTTCCGTGGGCAGATTATTGATGTGACCGCGAGCACCTATACCATTCAAGTGGTCGGCACCTCGGAAAAACTGGAAGCTTTTATTGCGAGTATGCACGGCTGCCAAATCTTAGAAACCGTCCGCAGTGGCGTCTCTGGGATCTCGCGCGGCGAGAAAGCCTTAGCGCTGTAATCACGGGGCGGCCACCGTCACTGGTGGCCTTCTTATGCCCATCGCTAGGCCATTCGCGCCGGTCGATACAACAGCTGAAACAGCGGGGTGGCCATCAAGGTGGTGACAATAGCCATCACCACCAACACTGAAAAAAGACCTTGCTGAATTAAACCATGCTGCAAAGCAATATTGATAATAATCAGCTCCATCAGCCCACGGGCATTCATCAATGCGCCCAACGCCAACGCCGTGGGCTGGTCAACCCCGGTCAGTCGTGCCGCCGCCCAGCACGCAACGCCCTTTGCCACGATTGACGCCAATAACACCACCAAAGTCACCGTGAGCATCGGCCATGACATGAGGACATTGAGCTCGGTTTTCAGACCTGAATAGGTAAAAAACATCGGTAATAGCAATAACACCACCGGCCGTGTTAAACGCTGTTGCAAAGCTATATTTAAGCGACCGCGTGGCATCACGACGCCCAATAAAAAGCCGCCAAATACCGCATGCAACCCCACCCACTCCATGGCGGACGCCGATATAGCCCACAGGATCAATACCAGCGCCAACAAGGGCAACGGTAAACGTCCATCGGTTGGCATTTTGGCCGCCAATGGCGCTAGCCACGCACGGCCAAACCGCAGCATCACCCCGGCATACAGTGCGGCACCCATCACCGCTTTTATCGCTATCCAATAACTACCGCTTAGATTCGCCAACACCAAGGCCAATACACACCAGGCGGCGGCATCATCAATAGCCCCAGCAGCCAGCGCCAAAGTCCCCAGCGCCGAGCCACTTAAACCGCGTTCATAAATAATGCGCGCCAGCATCGGAAAGGCGGTAATCGCAATAGCGGCACCTAAAAATAGCGCGGCATTGCCATAACTGACACCATCGGCAAACAGCCCCGGTTGCGGTAATAGCCATACGCACAACAAGGCAGCCACGATAAAAGGCACCAGCATGCCCGCCACGGACACCGCGATGGCACTGCGCGCTTGACGACGAAAATAGCTGCCGTCAAACTCCAGTCCCACCAAAAACATATAGAGACCCACGCCAATTTGTGCCAAGCCGTACAGGATAGGCCTGGTTTCTGTGGTAAAAATTGCCTGTTGTAATTCTGGTAACCATAAGCCAAATAACGATGGTCCCAGCAGCACCCCAGCAATCATTTCGCCAACCACGCGAGGCTGACCGATATAGGCCGCCAAACGACCACATAGCTGTGCCGCCAACAAAATCAAACAAAGCTGTAACAGCAGTTGAAGCATAACCACTTGGTTTTATTCCCTTCGCGTACTCGCCTACATGGGCGATAAATCAGGGCACATGGTGACCTCGATCATCGGCGCATTGGCTATATTAGCCACGCCACAGACACCACCACAGTACAAATAACAGTGCAAAGCCGGTTAAATACAGCAAGCCGACCCAACTTAACCATGTCATCCCAAGGCTTAGACCACCGCCCTCGCGCCGCATCAGCTGAAAATTTTGCCAAGCAAACACCGGGGTTGTCACAAACGCCAAACTCATAGCAAACATCAGCATTGGCCCAAGCGCTGCTTTAAAAAACAGCACTATCCCCAAGCCACATGCCGCTTGCGCGATTAACCAGCCGGCGTAGTGCCGTTGTTGCACGGCAGTACGGATGGGGTCGGATACTGAACTCGGCGCTGTCTGCGCAGCTGTGGGTGACGCTTGCGGCTGCACCACATCTTTTGACGCACGCAACAGCTGCAGTGAGACGGTATTGGTTCGGGCATAGCCATCCAGCACTGTAATAGTAGTGCCAAACATACACAAAAATGCAATCAGAGCGACCAACCAGGTCGACCAAGCGCCAATCGTATTGGCATACATGCGCACAAATTGATCCGCATAGGCGGCGCCGGCCAACTCAATCGTGGCGCCGGCACCAAACTGCACCAACGCACCTAACGCTAGAAAGACCACCGCCAGCACCGTCGTCCCCCAATACCCGACATTTAAATCAAATAAGCCATGCGCTAAGCTCACCGGCTGCTGCCGCTGTTTTTGCTCCAGCCACAGCGAGTTAATGGCGGATATTTCTATCGGCGCCGGCATCCAACCCATTAAGGCGACTAAAAAACCGAGACTAGCCAGCTGCCACGGCGATGGACCTTGATAATCCGCCGCAGCCACAGGCCCATTACCGATGGCAATCACCAGTGCCGTGACGGTGGTGACCGTCAGCGCCAGCATGATGATCTTCGACAAGCGATCAAGTGCGCGATATTGTCCCGCGAGTAACATCACACAGCACAGCAGTAAAAGTCCGCCACAGAGCCACGGCAATGGCCAGTCATGGGGGGTAAAATAGCGTAGCAAGCTGGCCGTTAATAACAGCACGGCTGCGGTATTCACCACGGCGGCTACCAGATTCAAAGCAAAAAACGCCCGTAAAAACCATTGCCCACGTCGCTGATAGCCTTGTAATAAGTTCTCACCCCGTTTTAGCGTGTACTCAACGCCAAAACGGAAAAACGGATACTTCAACACATTCACTAACACGATAAGCCATAGCAGCTCCCAGCCAAATAAAGCGCCGGCCTGGGTCGAGGCCACAATATGTGAACCTCCAACGGCGGCTGTCGCCAGCAAAATGCCAGGCCCTAACGCTTGCAGACGTTGCCGCCAATGCATTGCCGTGGATAAGGATGAGGTGGCATTTACCGTGGTGGAATTGGCGGTCGCTGAGCCGACGGGTGATGGTGCGTCAACGGGTGATGGTGGCGGCGTGGCCATAAGCTGTCCCCTTAAAATCATCTTTTTTGCTCGCGAGCATGATTCTGAGCAAAAAACGATGGTTGCTGTGGATACAATCAACAGGAGCTCGTGACATCACGGCACTAACGCCCCATCACAAGTCCAGTGTTGTTGTGCCTTAGAATTATGCGCTTCACTTTACGTCAGTCCTTGCCAAGAAGCGAGTGGAAATAAAATGCAACCACCTGAATACAGGTACATTTTTACACACGCCGCCAGAACCTTCAGTCCATTTTGTTGATTCAGCTAGCCACCTAAATAACGGCATGCATGACGCGGTCAATGCTATTTTTGGCTATCTTCCCAAGCAAAATCGACGAAATCCACGCCAACAAACGCTAAAGCGCAGTGATCACCGTCTAAAGCATGCGCCGACCTCTAGGCAGGCCACAGCCTTTCTGGCATGCTGAGCGTTTTAAGAGTGGAATTTTGTTATGACCCAAGCACCAACCCCTGCCGATTTATCAAATGCTGGCCCAGATGAAATTGACCAAGCTTTATTGTTTGAAGTGATCGAAAATCAGCTGGCCGACGAATACCCCAAAGAGGTGACCGCCACCTTGTTACGTCTACGCATGACTGGCCATAGCCGTGAAGATGCAATAGAGCTTATCGCCTGTGCACTGGCGCCAGAAATGGTGGATGTCATTGAATACAATAAAGCATTTAACTTAGAACGCTACGAAGCTCGCCTTCGTCAACTGCCCGACATCGACTGGATTGATGCCTAAGCGGATCCTTTATTTGATGCTGTGACTGCGCCCGCGCTGTGCTACAAGGACCATACCTATTTTGCCGTTCATCATTCATCGTTCAGCTTTATTAAACGCAAATCGCTTTCGTTCACAGCGGCGTCTCTCAGCACTGTTGCGTACCTTGTCGTGCGGCATAGCGCTGACGATGTTGTTGGTGTTGTCTGGCTGCCAGCAAACACCATCCCAGCAGCCCTCCAGCCCATCATCCAGCACGCCCAGCAACGCTGCGTTTCAAATACCGCCGCTAAGCGCGCCATTACCGCCGGCACCATGGCTATATCAGCGCTATCTCGCCAATCCGGCACAGATCAACCCAGATGCATTTTCCAATGTGCTCGAACGACTCGATACCGCCAAAACGCAACAGATCGATTGTAAAACCTTCGATTGGCCGCAATTACAGCACGAGAACTTCTGGCAACTGGCGTTTTATCGGCTTGCGATCGCTTGTGTCGGCGCGGACAGCCCGCAAGGCCAAGCCTTGGCGAAGTATCGCGAGTATGTGTTGGCGCACATTTTAAGTTCTGGGGATGGCCGTCATACGTACAGTGCATTTCAAATCATCAATCTGGCGGATGCCCATGAAATTGTCAGACTTAAAGGCTATCAACTGTTTGATTATTATGCCGAGTTAGGCGCGGGGAATAATGCATTGTATTTGGTGCTGCAGGTGTTTGACCCAGCCTCAAAACAAATGTTTGCCTTGTATTTTGAAAATCAGCGCTATTTACATGCTTTAAATGACATCCCCTTTCCAACCATTGGCGTGAGCGATGGCTGGGTACGTAATTTTTTGCCCAACTACAGTAAACACAATCCAAGTTTACAAATCCCATATGCGATTTATCTGGCTCGCGCGGGTCAAGTATCGGAGGCCGACGCCTTGCTGAGCACGGCTGTTAAATCGCCGTCGTTACACGCCAAAGTGACCTACGCTGATTTAGCTTTGCGCCAAGGCATTGAATTAAATAAGGAACAAGCAAGACAATGGTTGATGGAAGCGGCGGATGATGATTATCTACCGGCGTTAACATTGCTGGCGTATTTGCAAGATAGTGGCAAGCTTAGCAAACCTGAGCCTGAGCAGTTTCAAGAATTTTTGGACTATATCAATAATTTTGGTGGTACAGGGCAGGCCGAATTTATGTTATCGCGCCACTACTTTGGCCTTAGCCAAGCCAGCAAAATAGAGCGAGAACGCGGTCTCTATTGGTTAGAACAAGCAGCCAAGCGCAACCACCCCGATGCCGAACCGTTTTGGCTGCTTTACCAATATGAACGCCTCACGCCTGATGCCAAAACGCTGCAACAGCAACTACAACGCTTAGCCAGCCTTGGTAATCACGAAGCTGGTTATTTGTTTGCCGCCGATGTGTTGCAACAGGAGCATCCGACCGAGGCTGATGTGGCACTGGCAACACAATTTTTGTTAGCCGCAGAGCCAAGCTTTATGCCTGAAGTATTTTATTTACTGGCAAAAGCCGGTATAGAAGGGCGTATTGAGCGAACGGATGCACAGATCCAAGCCGATTTAAACGCAGCCGCAGAACGGTTTTATCCCAAAGCCATGCTGCTGCAAGCAGAACAGTTGATGCTGCAAAAAGCGGATGATGCGAAACGACAAGCTCGGGCCTGGTTATATCTATGCAGCAAACAAGGCAATCATTTTTGCGCCTATCGCCTCGGTACTATTTTTGCCGATGGTGAAGGCACCACGGCAGATGCCGATATTGCCCGTCGTTTTTTTCAATTTGCCATCGACAAAGATTTTGCTCCAGCCATGAATCGTATGGCGCTACTTCTATTGCAGACCATGAGCGCCGATGGCACATCAAGAACAGCGACCATTGAACAGGCGCTGCGCTTATTAGAGCGCGCCCGTGCTCAGGGCAATATTGCTGCCAATTTCTATCTGGGGGTGTTGTATTACGAAGGCGAGTTTGTCACACCCGATCGGAAAAAAGCTGTCGAATATTTACAGCAAGCCAAGGGGATGCCTGAAGCAGAACAGTTGTTAAAACAGCTCACACCTTAACCTCTGCAGCAATGTCACGGAATCGCGCTCAGCTCGCGTTTCCGTCGCCTTGCTCGCCATGTATTGTGCCATGGCGGCGGTATGCTGGAGCATCAAGCAGATGCAAATAGCTGTAGGGAAATCGTCAAAAGATGTAATTTTACTGGCTTGTCGCATTGCCCCTGTTTTAGCCTATGCCACACCAACGCAAGGAGATGTTATGAAACTCAGCATGTTTTCGGCCGCTTTGCTGCTCGCAGGGGCAAGTCTATTCAGTGCAGCTTCGCACGCCACTGTGGTGTTAGTGAAAACCAATATGGGCGATTTTGAGATTAATCTGTACGATAAAGAAACACCAAAAACCGTGGCCAATTTTTTGGCCTACGTCAAAGATAACAGTTACAACAAAGCCATATTCCACCGCAGCGTGCCAGGGTTTGTGTTACAAGGCGGAGGATTCCAAGCCACCATGCAATCCTCGCCATTGACTGTTGCTATCCCTGCCAAAGCTGCCGTTATCAACGAGCCCTTGTTTTCGAATGTGCGTGGTACTATCGCCATGGCAAAAATTGATCGCCAGCCGGACAGTGCGACCAACCAATGGTTTATTAACCTTAGTAACAATGTGGCAGGCGATGCTGCGCTCGACAGTCAAAACAGTGGTTTTACGGTGTTTGGTCAAATCAATAATCAAGGTATGGAGATCATTGATAACATAGCCAAACTGCCAACACAGCTCACCAATATCGCCAACTTCCCGCTCCGTAATTACAGTGATAAAGACGCCGCCAACAACGTGGCGATCACCCCGCAAAATTTAGTCATTATTGAAAGCATGACCATCATTGACAGTAGCGACAGCACCAGTGATAAGCTGACCAAGGTAAAAAATACCAGCGCGGGCAATAGTGGCGGTGGCAGCACTGGCACCACACCGGAAGCGCCAAAAAGCTCAGGCGGTAGCCTGGGATTTTTCAGCAGCGTCGCATTGCTCGGTTTGTGTTTATTCCGCCGCTATTTCCGCCAACAATGATAAACCGCCAACCCCAGCAATAACCCCCAAAACGGCGCGGCTAGCCCAAATAAACTAACCCCAGAGGCGGCCGCCAACATGGTGATTAACGCCGCTTCGCGGCTCGTCTCTGCCGCTAACGCTTGCTGCCCTTGCGCTGCTATAGTGCCAAGTAGCGCAATGCCCGCCAAAGCCGCTACAAAGGCACTGGGCAACGCCGTTAATAACAACACCACCACACTGGCGCCCAACCCCGTACAAAGATAAAACACACCCGCCGCCACAGCCGCTGCATATCGTCGTGTTGGATCAGCATCGACCTGCGGATTCGCACAAATCGCTGCCGTGATCGCGGCTAAATTGATCGCAAAACCACCAAATGGCGCGACCAGCATATTGAGTCCACCTAAAAAACGTAACACCGGCGATAACGGAAGCTGATAACCAAAACTTTGCATCACCGCTGCTCCCGGCACATTTTGCGCAGACATAGTGACAATAAATAAAGGTAAGCCCACCCCAATCAATGCCGACCATGACCAACTTGGCGTGATCCAATGCAGCTGCGGCCATTGCCATTGCAATCTGTCCCACGGCACCCCTCCCGGCTGCGCCATAGCGATCAAGATCCCCACCACCAATACCCATAAAATGGCATAGCGCGGTTGCCAGCGTTTCATCACCACATACACCAACAACATACCCGCCACCAACCAAGGTGCCTGGCCCAGTTGGGTAAAAATTTGCAACCCAAATTGCAATAAAATGCCCGCCAGCATGGCACTGGCCAGTGGTGCAGGGATCAGTGCCATTAAGCGGTCACTCCAGCCCGTGATCCCCAGCAGCAAGGTTAAACATGCACTACATAAAAAGGCGCCAACCGCGGCCTCGGGCCCATACCCCACTAAACTCACGGCCAGTAACGCCGCTCCAGGCGTTGACCATGCAGTGAGGATCGGCATACGAAAACGCAGCGATAAAAAGATGCAGCTCAGTCCCAAACTTAGCCCAAGCACCAACAACCAGGAGTTTAGCCATACGGTATCCGCATCACTGGCCTGCGCGGCTTGCAGCACAATAGCAACAGAGCTGGCATACCCCACCAACACCGCCACCAAACCGGCTCCCCAGCTTGCCATACTTTGTGCTTGCCAAAAGCTGGGCGTCTGGCAAATGTTGGAGGATGGAGACTGAGGATGATCAACCTCAGCCGGCGGCGCAGACATGGGCGATTTGTCGCTCATGGCAATAACCGCGCGATATAACTGCAGCTGGCGCTTATGGCCAAGGGTTGCTGCTGCGCCCATGCCAAACCTTGCTCCGCCAAACGGCCGGCAATGCCTTGCCCACGCCAAGCGGCTGGCACAAATGTTCGATAAAAATCAATGCGCTGACCATTGTTATGATATTGCAATAACGCTTGTTCACCTTGGCAAGACAGGTAAAAACACTGCGCTTGGCTATCGTGCACGACCGGTGTTTGTGCTAAAGCATGCGTCAAGCTGGCGACGGCGTCAGGCTCAGGCGTTGTCATGGCATCATCCTTGTTTTTTATGAAAATTCGAACAGAGATCCTCAGCTTACAACAAGCAAATCACCTTGTACCAGCGACACGTGAGTGACTTCGCAAAACATCGTCAAGCTGCGCAGAAAATGCTAGGCTGCGTCAACAATGACGCTATGTAGAGGATGGGATATGACGCGGATTGGCACCCCAGGGCGGGCAAACAGCCACAAAATTTTATTGCTCGGCGCCGGTGAGCTTGGCCGAGAGCTTTGTATTGAATTAAAACGCTACGGCTGCGAAGTGATTGCAGTCGATCGCTACGCCAATGCCCCGGCAATGCAAGTGGCGGATCGACATTATGTGATATCGATGTTGGATGGTGCCGCATTACGTCAGTTAGTTTGCCAGGAAAAACCCAGCCTGATTGTGCCGGAAATCGAAGCCATTGCCACCGCCACCTTACTAGAGCTTGAGCAAGATGGTTTTACCGTGATCCCAAGCGCGCGGGCTGCGCACCTCACTATGAATCGTGAGGGGATCCGCCGCCTCGCCGCAGAAACCCTCGGATTGCCAACGTCACCTTATCAATTTGCCAATGATGAAGCCAGTTATCGGCAAGCAGTGCGTGATATCGGTTACCCTTGTGTGGTGAAACCCATTATGTCCTCATCCGGCAAAGGGCAATCGGTGCTACGTAGTGATGCCGATTTAAACGCAGCGTGGCAGTATGCCCAAGAAGGGGGGCGCGCTGGAAAAGGCCGAGTTATCGTTGAAGGTTTTATCGATTTCGATTATGAAATCACGCTGCTAACGGTGGTATCAGCATCAGGAACGCAATTTTGTGCCCCCATCGGACATCGGCAAGAAAAAGGCGATTATCGCGAATCATGGCAGCCGCAAGTGATGTCAAGTGCGGCGCAGCAAGCGGCAGAGCAATACGCCGCCGCCATCACACAAGCGCTCGGCGGTTATGGACTGTTTGGGGTTGAACTCTTTGTTAAAGGTGAGCAAGTCTGGTTTAGTGAAGTCTCACCACGCCCACACGATACCGGCATGGTGACGCTGATTTCTCAGCAGCTCTCTGAATTTGCCTTGCATGCCCGTGCTATTTTAGGCTTGCCTATCCCACATATTCGCCAATATGGCCCGTCAGCATCGGCGGTATTATTAGTGGCGGGGGATTCACAACAACTCAGTTATCATCACCTCGACAGCGCACTGCAAGTGCCGGATACCGAATTGCGTTTATTTGGTAAACCCGAGGTCCAGGGCGAACGTCGAATGGGCGTTGCGTTGGCGCTGGGCGACAACATTGACGATGCCAAACGCAAAGCCTTGGCAGTGATCGCTGCGCTGCAAGTGGAATTTGACGATACCTCGGCTTAATCAGCACATATGAACAATGCGGCGCCGCTTTCCTTGTCGGCGCCGCATATCCCAAAAGGGTGACCTCGCAAAACACATCGGATGGCGACAAATAACACCGATCGGGATAGGTTGCGATAACCACATGATATATCAGAAACATCTAAATTTATGGCGCACAACCTGCCATCAAGGCCCAATAATGTGACAATTCTTTTTACAACAAATTTGGCACATCCACGAATCGCCACCTACACTTTGATCCGCACGTCGCTGACCTAACGCTCACTTTATTTGTCGATTCACTTGTCGAATGCACTTGTCGAATGCACAACAAAGCGCAGTGGCCGGTGCTATGACGTACTCAGTAGTCAGGCTGGAGGAGCAACGGATGATTTTGTTAGTTGGTGGTGAAAAAGGCGGCAGTGGTAAAAGTTGCCTCGCCCAAAATATAGCGGTGTATTTCTCGAATCAACAGAATGCCAATGTCATATTGGTCGATTGTGACCCACAGCGCACCACGTCTGACTGGGTACAAGAACGCCATTTATCGCCCAATGTGCAGTGGCTAAATTGCGTGCAGATGTATGGCAAAATTCGTTATGAATTGAAAAGCTTAGAGCATCACTACGATTATGTGATCGTCGACTGTGGTGGGCAAGACAGCGTTGCCTTGCGCTCTGCCATGTCGGTCGCCACGCATGTTTTACTGCCACTACGGCCTAAACGCCGCGATTTAAAAACGCTAGAGCATCTTGAAGATTTGGTCAGCAACTGTAATGTGGTTAACCCTGATATGATTGTGGCCTGTGTCATTACGCAGTGCCCGTCGCTGCCAAACCAAGTCGGCCGGATCTTGGAAGCAAAAGATGTTGTCCGCAGCTTTAAATTACGGGTACTAGATGCAGTGACCTATAGCCGCAATATCTATGATGACAGTGAAGAAAAAGGCATGTCCGTGATGGATACCGAACCTGATGGCAAGGCCGCCTGCGAAATCAAAGATATCATTCGTGAATTAATGTCATTAAAGGCGATACAAGAAGATGGCGCTGAGCGATCTGAAAAAGAATTCAGCACGATCACCTAAGCGAGCCCTCAGCGTCGACGAATTTATTGCCGGCGCTGAGCACTATGCTATGGGATTGCCTGAACCGATCCATCGCATCGATGGGTCAGAAGATTCCAACTTGACATCTGGTACCGCCGATACCTGTTCTGGCTTGCCGGATATGGGTATTGCGGGTCACAAATCCCAAGCGTCTTCAGCAACGGCTCCCAACGCGAAGGATTCTAACGCCAAGCATCCCCACAATAAGAAACCCTCAGCCGATGAACCGGCAGCTCGTGCAACACCACCTATAGCGCTGCAGAAACTCGCACCGCATACCGCAAAACCACTCCATGCCGTATCAATGAAGCCAGAACCCATGAAACATGCGACCTTCACCTTAACGGCGGAGTGTATCGCATTGTTACAGGAGTTAAGCCAACTGCATGGCACGTCAAAATCCGCGCTTGTGCGTCAACTGATCCACTTGGCCAGCGTCGAACAAACGCACGGCGTAAGCACCAGCAATGACGTGTCTAGAGAGAATGCGACCAATACACGCCCACCCGCCTTACCAAGCCGCGTGGTAAAACCGTTAGCCACAGACCCCAAGCATCGCACGTCAGATAGCGCTGACAAATCATAACCACAACACCTGCAGTCAAAACGCCACCACCTGAGCGATGGCGCTCATCACATTTACTTACCGACGCTAGCTAAACCCGCCGCTTGATATGACAAGACGTTACATACCTCACGAATCGCATCACCGTACAGTAACGGATGAAACTCTCCCGTCACACAATACTTTTGATGAAATGCTAAGGCACTGGCGGCATCCGCGGAAGCCTCTTGCAACGCTCGCAATTGGCCTTGACCATAGCGCTGCCCAATCGCGGTCAGCTCTTTTTGCACTTGGCGAAGGCTTTGCCCACCTTTCACTTGCGTGGCTTGTGTCGCTTCTTTTTGAAACATACCAAACAGCTTTTCTTTGTAGGGTAACACTTGTGGATGATCCGACAAGGATGCCGCCGCCATTATCAAAAACATTAAAATCAGGATCTTTTTAATCATTGCAATACCACCTTTTCTCAATTATTGCAGGCAGTCCTTTACCCCAAAGATATTATTATACGCTGATGTACTATAGCGAAAAAACTGTGTCAACGCAGGTGAACAACCACGCTGCCACGACAATGCTGGAAGTTGCTCGCTTGCGACTATGACCTCGATCCGATGACAGATCGCAGCTTAATGTCATTGACCCTGGTCAATGCCCGTATGCCACATTCGTCGCGACCTATTCAGGTGTTGTAACGACAGGAACACAGCCAGGGAATCACAGAAGTGGCAACGATGTTGACACCGAAACGTGCGTTATGTCAACGAAGTGACTAGAATTGGGCATTAACCTTGCGTTTTTTACGGGTATTCGGATATTTTGCTTGGCCTGATCTTTGCTTGGCTGGATAGCGCACCTGCGTCATCACCGACGACATTCGCGTTTGGCCGAAGCTACCCTGCGGCAAAAAAGCCTAGTCATATCGATGGGTAGATAAAATTGCTATCCGCCTCAACCGAGGGGGAAGCGTTGTAACGAGGTATACCGTGACACCACCACATGAATCACAACAGATCCCTGTAAAAGTTGAGATGGCAGAGCCTGCCGCCGCCGTACAAAAATTTTCGCCCTCGGCGACACCACCCACAGGGTCGCGCCAACCGAATAAGTCGCCGGAGAATGGCACTATTTACGTGCGCGCCGTTAAAGGGCTGCATCAGCGCTTGCGACGCAATATGGGATTTATTTTTTTAGCCCTATTCGCCTTACTGCCATTTATCCAATACGAAGGTCATCAGGCGATTTTGCTCGATATTATGGAGCAAAAGTTTCATATCTTTGGCATGACGCTATGGCCCCAAGATTTCACCATCATGGCATGGATTTTTGTGATCGGGGCTTATGCATTATTTTTTGTCACGACGTTTTATGGTCGTGTCTGGTGTGGCTATTTATGCCCACAAACGGTATGGACCTTCATTTTTATTTGGTTTGAAGAAAAAATCCAAGGCAATCGCAATCAACGCATGAAGTTGGATAAAGAGCCGTGGCATCGTGACAAAATCATCAAAAAAACGCTGACCCACCTGTGCTGGTTGGCATTTTCACTACTCACCGCCTTGGTATTCGTCGGCTACTTCACCCCCATTTTGCCGTTGTTTCACGACTTTTTCACCGGAGCGGCCAGCAGCGCCGCCGTGATTTGTGTGCTCGTTTTTATGGGGTGTACCTATGGTAATGCCGGCTGGATGCGGGAAATCATGTGTACCCACATGTGTCCTTATTCGCGCTTCCAATCCGCCATGTTTGATAAAGACACTTTCACCGTAAGTTACGATGCGGCGCGTGGTGAAAATCGCGGTCCTCGCGGCCGGAAAGATACCGATTATCGCGCCAAAGGTTTAGGCGATTGTATCGATTGTCAATTGTGTGTGCATGTTTGCCCGACCGGTATCGACATTCGTAATGGCTTGCAATATGAATGTATCAACTGTGGCGCTTGTATTGATGCCTGCGACGACACCATGGAAAAAATGGGCTACGCCAAGGGCTTGATTAGCTACACCACGGAACATCGCTTAGAAGGCAAAAAAACCAAGGTCATCCGTCCCAAACTGCTGGGTTATTTTGCGGTCCTATTGGTGGTCACAGGCGCATTTATGTGGACGCTCTACAGCCGCATGCCAGTGGAGATGGACGTCATTCGCGATCGCGGCAGTCTGTTCCGTGAAACCGATGAAGGTATGATTGAAAATACCTACACGCTGAAAATAATCAACAAGTCTCAGCAACAACAGCGTTATCTATTACGGGTAAGCAGTCCGGTCGAACTGCAATGGATTGGCCAGACGGACGTCATAATTGCCGCGGGTGAAACCGCCGCAGTGCCAATCAGTTTAGCGGTCGACCCCTCGGCACTAAAAGGTAATAACGAGATTGAATTTAGTATAGAAAACGCTGCCGATCGCAGTATTAGCCTGAGCCAAGGGAATACCTTTTTTGCCCCTCGTTAAGCATGCTTGTCGAGCAAGCTGTCAATAACATAAGGCCCTATCATAGATAGGGCCTTATTCGTTTGGGCTCAATCATCACGGCTTGCGTAGCTCCGCGGGCATGGCCTGCCATCGCCATGGAGGTCACTGACATAAGATGACAGTGACTACTGGGCTGTGTTTTTCACCCCAATATGTTTGTCCAAAAACTGCAGTGATTTTTGCCAAAGTTCAACGTTATTGGCAGGTTTATAAAAACCATGGCCTTCTTTTTCTTTCACCATCCACTCAAAGGGATGATTGCGCTGCTCTAATCCCTTGCGAAACGCCATGGCATAACTCAAGGGTGTGCGCCGATCTGCAGCGCCATGCACAATAAACACCGGAGCTTTTAATTTATCTAAATTTCGTAATGGTGATTGCGCTTGTTGTACGGCGGCAGAATCACCGACGGTCCGGGCAATAAAGCGTTTACCAATTTCGGTTTCCGGTATATCACCATCTTCAAATAACGATTGCAGATCGAATACACCAACGTAAGCAATGGCACATTTGTAAAGCTCTGGCTGCCGGATAGCTGCCTGGACGGCGGCATAACCACCATAAGAGGCACCAAAAGTACATACACGGGCATCATCAACGATACCTTGGCTGGCTAAATGACGCACCCCATCGGTCATATCGTCAATCATGAGCGTGCCCCACTGTTGATAACCTTGCTGCTGAAATTTGATACCAAAACCACCAGAGCCACGGAAGTTAGGTTGCAACACGGCATAACCATGCTCGGCTAATACTTTAATATTGGCTTGGTAGCTGCCATATGCGCCAATCGAATCACGAACCCCAATCGGGCCACCATGTGGGAACAAGACCAAGGGTAAATTCTTTGCATCCCCACCTTTTGGCAAGGTCAAAAGCGCGGTGATAGTCTGGCCATCGCGTGCTTTATAAGTGATCAATTTCGTTTCTGGCATCACAACATCTTTCAGCCATGGTCTGGAATTTAGTAAATACGTTAACTTATTTTTCTCCATATCCAGTAAGTAATAACTGGCATCATGGTTTGCCGACTGCACCTGAACCACGGCATTTTTATTGTCACGAGTGACCGAGGTAATTGCGACGGACTTCCCTGGAAACGCAGCGATCAAACCTTGTAACGATTGTCCAAAGCGGGTTTGCGCAGCATTATCGAAAAAGACCGAGTCAATCGCATCATACTCGTAACTCGCGCCAATCACTTCCGACACAACACCTTGATCGATGGAAATAATAGGCATGACATCCGTTCGCGGATGACGCGCTAATACGTCTTGTTTTTTAGTTGCTAAATCCATCTGCACGACGGCGAGCGTATCTGATGCTTGCTCCCCATCCTGGTTCGCTGGCGTCAGGTTACTAAGTGCGATCACACTTTTTTTGTCTTGGGTGAATGCCAATGGCTGCCAACGTTGATCAGTTTTTTCATTAAAGCGATACAACTCTTGCCATTCACCGTCATTATTCGACATAACAACAGTGTCAGTATCATTTTTAGGGTCAATCCCTGTGACAAGACGTGGAATGCCTTCATGATCGGTCACCGTTGATAAATTGCTACCTTCAATGGCCCGGATCGGCGCTTGCGCAACTTTGATTTTACGGCCTGTATCCACATTGAGACGGAAAAACTCAATGAAAGGCTCTTTGGAAGTAAGACTACGACTTGAAATAATTACATATTTATCATCATTGGGCAGATAGTTTACCACTTCAGATACTGTATTGGCTTTCTCTTTGGAGCGGTAACCGGTTAACATCAATTGGCGTTTGCCATCCGCATTCACCGCGTATAACTCACCTGAAAGTAAGGGTTGCTCCAAAGCCCCAATTTCACGCGCCAGACTAAAAATCAGCCGTTCATCATTCACCCACTCAAAACTTGCAATAGTATCTTGGCCAGGAAAATGATTTTGCGATACAACCTTCCAGCCATTTCGTTCTAGTACCGTAATACGAATTTTGTCATCGTCGGCCCGACTACTTACCGCAAAATAAGTACCATTTGGTGAAATTTTTACATCAATAAACTGCGCGTGTTTCGCATAGTCTTCCAAACTAATAGCCTTTGCACTTTGCGCGAAGACCGAAGGGCTACAGATAACACTGAATCCAAAGATTGCGGCGCCCCATAGTGGGCGCTTTAACCGCCGCGAACCGAACATTGACATGTTTTTTCCTTTTTATTGATTGCACCACTGTCAAATGTAAATCAGACGATGATCGTTATGGCTTTGTCGTCTTTTTTAGTAAAAATTAAACTGCAAAATTTACACTGCCGTTTTTTTTAGCATAAAAATTAACGAAAACCAACAAACAACTTTACTATGTATATCTTTTCGATACAGCTTATCGGCATTTTATCTGCCATATCCGTGAGCGAGCCTCAGGCCTATTCCACACTCGGCTGCGACTTCTGCAAGACATAGTGATAAGCTAGCTGAAGGTTCGTTACACACTAAGCGCCATATATATGCCATCTTCCAATCATGCAGGTCCTGCACCCGACACGTCTTTCGAAACACGCAACGACACGGGATACCCCCGTCAAAGCGACGATCAAGTCGCGCTTATAACATCAAGCGCATCAATGTCGCCTACATCGCCCCTGCAGCCATTTGATTTTTCTAGCTTAAGCCCCGACACCGTACTTGCTGCCTGTGAGCAATTGGGGATTTATGCCGAAAGTGGCTTACTGCCACTTAATAGCTATGAAAATCGCGTGTTTCAATTTCGGGCCGATGACAAACAACGTTATGTCGTGAAGTTTTACCGCCCGCAGCGCTGGAGTTGGCCGCAAATCGAAGAAGAACATCAATTTTTACAAGAGTTGGCCACACAAAGCTTATCGGTTGCCGCGCCATTGCAGCGTGATGGTCAAAGTTTATTTCAGCATGACGGTTATGCCTTTTGCCTATACCCAAGCATGGGAGGGCGCGCGTTTGATAGCAGTGATGAACAGCAGTTGTTGCAATGTGGCCATTTGTTAGGTTTGCTACACCATCACGGCGCCAAAAAAACCTTCCAACATCGCACCGTACTTGCACTCACGCAACAGATGCAGGCGGCATTGGCCCACTTACGTCACACTCACAGTCCATCCGCAGACCATCCCATGCCAAGCTGTGATAGCAAATTCGCCATCCCACCCGCAATAGCCGCCGAATTATGGCCGCTGATTGAACGATTAATTGCAGAATGTGCCGCCTATGACGGCCAATGGCAATCGCGTCGGCTGCATGGTGATTGTCATGCCGGCAATATCCTGCAGCAAGATGACCGCTTAGTATTACTTGATTTTGATGATTGCATCCAAGGGCCGGCGGTGGCTGATTTTTGGCTGTTATTACATGGCGAACCATCCGAGCAACAACTGCAGTTGGAATTATTATTGGAGGATTATCAACTCAGTGCTGATTTTGATGAGGATGAACTTAAGCTCATTGAACCTTTGCGCTGCCACCGCATGATCACCTACATGGCATGGCTCAGTAAACGCCGCCATGACGCCGCCTTTGTGCAGCATTTTTCATGGTTTGGCAGCCCTGATTATTGGCAGCAGCAACTGAAACACCTGCAACAGCAATTGCAACGTTTACAAGCACCACCATTGCAACTTCATCGCGGCAATAGTGTCTACTTTTATGATTAATCGATATTTACCGCACACCTTTATCAGTTAGTCCGTCACCACTGTACAGCCGCCATGCGGCTGTGTAAGCTGACGCTGTTGATTATTCTGATATTCACGTTTAACACATTACCACGGAACTTAACCATGAAAGCATTGTTTGCCCTAGTTTTTGCGTTGTTGTTACCCGCCGCAGTGAATGCCGCCGAATTTGAAGAGGGCGTGCACTATCAGGTCATTTCAGAAAATAAAACCGAAAAACCGGAAGTGAAAGAGTTTTTCTCGTTTTATTGCCCGCATTGTCATGCCTTTGAACCTATCATGGGTAGCTTGGAAAAGTCGCTGCCAGAAGGCACCAGCCTGAAAAAATTCCATGTTGATTTTATGGGGCAAGCCAGCAAAGAAGTGCAAGAAAACCTGTCGCAAACCATGGTGCTGGCCAAAGCCAAAGGCAAAAGTGCCGACGTCAATAAAGCATTGTTTAACCATATCCACGTCAAACGCCAACCGTTTACCTCGTTAAACGATGTGAAAACAGTCGCCATCGGTGCTGGCTTAGATGCCGCAAGTTTTGATAAAGATGTCAACAGCTTCAGTGTAAAGTCGCAAGTTAAACAAATGCAAAAAGAGCAAAAAACCTACTCAGACTCACGGGTGTTAACGGGTGTGCCAACCATTATCGTAAACGGTAAGTATAAGATTAATATTGAAAAATTAACTCCTGCCAAAACTGAGCAAGAGCTAAAAGCCTTAGTAAATTACTTATTGACTAAATAAGGACCAGATATGATTCGTCGATTTGCCAGCGTCGCTGCAGCGGCGCTTTTGGGTGTGCTGAGTGTGGCGACACTCAGTGTAGATGCGATGGCACAAAGCAGCAAAGCACCGGCCTTTGTTGAAGGCACCCATTACGATGTGGTCGCTGACAAAGCGACGCCCAAACCAGAAGTGGTGGAGTTTTTCTCCTTTTATTGCCCCGGCTGTTACCGCTTTGAGCCACTCGCCGCGCGGTTGGAACAACGCTTGGGCGATGATGTCATGAAAAAAGTGCACGTCGATTTTCTACAAGCCGCATCCCCTGAACTGCAAAACGCACTCGCACGGGCTTATTTGGTCGCCAAAAGTGAAAAACTTGGCGTGCAAGGTGCGGCATTGATTTTCCAATACCTGCACCAACAACACGCCAGCTTTAAAACCGAACAAGATATTTTAAATTTATTCTTGGTAAATGGTTTTGACGAAAAAGCACTGACGCAAAAGTTTAATAGCATGCCGATCATGGCGGCTGCTGCGAACATGAAAACGCAACAAGATTACTGGACGAAAAAGAATGCGTTAACGGGTGTCCCCACCATCATTGTGAATGGTCGGTATCGCATCAATAACCAAGCCATTACGCCAGAAAAATTTGAAGAAGAATTTAACGCCTTGGTTGATTACTTATTGGCCAAACGCTAAATCGTTTTAAAATCCCCTAGCGGTATCAAGCCGCTGGGGGACTTTCATCTGCTTGATTGTGAAAACAAAATATCCTCCCCCCAATAATGCCATCGTCTTGTAAGGCGAGTAACGCAGGTTGCATCTACCGTCTTGGCACTTGCTTTATCACGCCTCAAATGCGCTGGCACATTCCTATCAACTTCATAGTTTCTGATCAGACCACAAAAAAACCACAACGCACAAAAAATACACTAAAATAACATTAAATTCACAAAAGTAAGCATATCTCATGCGTAGATTGTTGCTGCTGCTCTGCTGTTGCCTGCTATGCGGTGCCAAAAAACCCGACATGCTTTTAGCAGAAACCTATCAAGGTCAGGTTCAGGTCAACGAGTATTGGATCAGTGAAAAGCTCGATGGCGTTCGTGCCTACTGGACAGGCTCGCAGTTACTCTCGCGAGGTGGCCACGTGATTATCGCCCCAGCCTGGTTTGTGGCCGATTTTCCAGCGCGGCCGTTGGATGGAGAGTTATGGTTGGCAAGGGGGCAGTTTGCCAAAACCATGAGTATTGTCAGTAAAACCACACCCGTCGATGCGGAATGGCAACAGCTCCGCTACTGTATTTTTGAGCTTCCGTACGCGCCTGGCACCTTCACCGCGCGCCTGCAGGCCATGCAGAATCTTTTAGCGATTCACCCAAGCCGCTTTTTGCAGATGATTCCGCAATTTCGATTACCCGACACCCACGCCTTACATGACAAACTGCGCGAACTGGAGCAACAAGGTGCCGAAGGCTTGATGTTACACCACCAAGATGCCCACTATAAAACCGGTCGTAGCCATGATTTGCTCAAGTTAAAAAGCTATCAAGATACCGAAGCCGAAGTGATTGGCTATCGCGCTGGGCAAGGCAAGTATCGGGGCATGGTTGGGGCCTTAGTCGTAAAAAATGCCGATGGTAAAACCTTTGCGCTAGGTAGCGGTTTAACGGATGATCTGCGACGTCATCCGCCACCACGGGGTAGCCTGGTCACCTATCGCTACAATGGCTTGACCAAAACGGGCCTACCAAGATTTGCGCGTTTTATTCGTATTCGACAGGATATAGTCCCTGAACCATAGCGCTTGAACCATAGTCCTTGAACCAAAGTCCATGAACCCAGCGCAGTCGGCTCATTGCAGCGCGAGAATGGAATAACCGCGCTTTAGCCGTGTATTAGGACGCACGAGCTTGGATAGTCACGGCGACTGGCACAAATTGTAGGACCTTCTTCACTGTCGTCACACTCGCAGGATCGAATGTTTTTCCCTGTGCAGCAGCGTCTTCCGCCAGTTGTTCACGCTGTGATTCAATATCTATTTCACTGATATTGAGCTGGCCAGTCGCAATGGCCGTTTTACCTTTTGCGCTTACCGGGAATTCCATGTCTCCATCGCGCACTTTCACTTGCAATGTTTGGCCATCCGCGACGTGCAGGCGCATCCAACAACCACGCTTCGCACATACGGCCGCAATAGTACCTTGTACCGTGATAGTTCCATCGCGAAAGCGTTCTGGTGTCGCCAATAATTGGTTTAAATCAACGGGTGCACCATGTTTAACCTTGGCATCCCCAAAATTGATCGGCGCGCCTGATGATATGCCCTGGGCCGGTGTGGATGTAGTTTGTATTACCTCATTCGGTGCTGAGATGCCAGATGCGGCAACGGGCGCCGCCGCCAACGATGAACACCCAAGCGCTAGTGCGCTACATAAACTCATGATCAAAATGGTCGGCTGGGTCATTGCTGTGGTTTCCTTTTAAAATTACGGTGGGCTTCGCGTATATAGCGGTCAGCCTACCCACATTAACATGTGATACCAACGTGCATCACAACACCGAACCGCGACCGGTCAACGTCACGCTGTCTTCGACTACCATCGCAATGCTACGCTTACAAGGGTAGTGCAGGTTGCCGTTTTACTCGTTCCGTCAGCCATGCCAGTAATTTATCAAGATTTAATCGAGAATATGGCATCAAACGTTCCGGCTTACCGTGCCGCGCGATTAGCAAAGCATCACGTTGAAAGGTCAAGGTCGCAGTATCTAAGTGCAATATATCGCCCTGCAATTGATAATGACAACCCGCCATATCTAAAAATGCCAGCACACGAGATTTTGCCGCCATAGCGTTTCTCCTCAGTTGTAAAGCACCTTATCTGACTGGCAAAAAACGGAAAAAGTTCATGACGGATCAGCGATGATTGCAATGACTGCGACCAAAAAACAGCGATTTACGACCAAATAAACCATCAGGATGCGGATGGCAGTGGTAAGCTGACCCTTGCTATCCATCCACATCATAGTGATCAAAAACACATGACTAAGCCCAGTTCAGCAATGGTTCGTTTCGCGTCGTTCGTCGGTATTGGCTTGGCGATGGTCCTACTTACCCATGGCGCATCGCGCCTTTACAGTCAGTATCAGTTGGAGCAGCAATGGCCACTTGTGCAACAGCCTTTGCCGGCAAACCTTGATTTTGCTCAGCAAAAACAATGGTTAAATGAATTGGCATCGCCAGAGTATCAAGGGCGAGCAAGTGGCACCGCCGGAGGCTTATTGGCGCAGGCGTTTATAGTGCAACAAATGCAGCAAATCGGCTTAACCCCAGTCGGTAGCCAAGGTTTTTTACAGCCTTATCATGATGCGCCATCGCAAGCTACAGAGCCCGAGAAGCCCCCGGCAAACACCACGGCGCTGTCACCACAGGAGGCGAAACAGCAGACTGGGGTGGCCAATATCCTCGGCATGATCGTCGGGACTGATCATCAACAGCCATGGCTGGTGGTCACGGCACACTACGATCATTTAGGCATGCATGAAGGTCGAATTTTCCATGGCGCGGACGATAATGCATCAGGTGTCGCCACCATGCTAGCTCTGGCGGCTTACTTTAAAAAGCACCCACCGAAACACAGCATTTTATTTGCGGCACTTGATCAAGAAGAAGTCGGCATGTGGGGAGCACAAGCGTTGTTGGATTATTTGCCGAAAATTACACAACAGCCCATCAAGTTAAATATCAACTTAGATATGCTCAGTCGCGATACCGAACAGCAATTATTTGCCGTTGGCAGCTACCACTACCCTGCCATCAAACCGCTGCTGCAACACGTACAGCAACAGACGCCGATCCGCTTGATTGCAGGTCACGACAAGCCATGGTGGCTAGCAGGCAATATCCCCGATTGGACCTATGCCAGCGACCATGGACATTTCCACCGCCGTGGTATTCCGTTTATCTACTTCGGCGTGCCTGACCACCCCGACTATCATCAACCGACAGACACTGCGGATCGCGTCTCAACCGATTTTTACCAACAAGTCAGTGAGACAGTGCTGCGTTTTGTACTTGCCGTTGATGCATCAAACGGCCGGTTTTAGCACCACCAACTTACCTTGCTGTAAGCGCACGCTGTAACCGGCTTTGGTGCAGAATCGTTTGACCGCATCAATGTTCGCGCGGCTGGCATCTCGACCAAATTGCCCTTGCCAATATTCACACAGTGCTTCTGCTTGGCGATCGCCACCGCTGTTAAAACGCAGTGGTTTGCCGTAACCATCATGATGAGTTTTGCTCAACTCGGCGGTGCGGTTTATATGTGCAGACGCTTGCGTTGGCTGATTTGATAATTCACGCGTCTGCGAGCTGCCGCGGCTTGGACGAGAAGGCGTCGCGTTGTTAGCGGTGGTCGAGGTATACAAATCATCATTTCGGCCTGTGGCAATCGCCCGATCGACCGCCTGTTGCGCTGCACTGATGGGCTTGCCGCTGGATGTGTACTTCACCTCTGTCGATGGCTGTTTCGCTGTACCGGCTGACGTAGAGGTCAATTTGCGATCCGTCGGTTGGGTCGATGTCGCAGTGGCGGCAATCGCCATGGCCGCGGCCGTTGTTGCCAATTCGGCGCTCCCCTCATCGATCACAACAGTTTGTACCATAGATTCATCAGTGGATATATTCATCTGTGTATCGGCGGCGGACAGCGCTGTGGCTTTGTCCTGCGCGCTACCTTGCGCTATTTCAGCTGCCGCCACATGATGGTTATTGTCTTGCCAATACTCTTGATGTAATGCCCGCGCTTGGAGTTCGATGCGTTGAAATGCGGGCGTTAACCCCAATGGCGTTTGCCAATGCCAGGCTAAGGCAACCATAGCCCCCATCACTAAAAGCAAACTTTTGCCGACACCAATCCGATGATAGATAGGTAACGAGGAACCAATCCCTACGCGCTGCGGGACTTTGCTTTGGCCGTCGTGAAATGCGGTATCACTCAGTGTATGCGCGCTCTCCACGCTCGATTTACTACCTGGACGCGGTGAGCGCGGCATGGCTTGTAAATCGCGACGTTGGCGGATCAATTGGCGGAGCACTAAACGTAAATCAAACACATCGTACTGTGCCTGCCAGGCTTGCCGTAACATAGGCAGCCCGGCTTGTTGGCACAACTCTGATACTTGTTGATAAAAACCTTGCCGGGCAGGTTCGGGGTGCGCAGGTTCAATAAATAACGCCAACACCACCACGGGATGCTCGGCTTTTACTAAAACGACATCAAAATGTTCATGCCCGATGCTCTGTAACCGGCTTTGTTGCCATGGTCCGGTGAGACTCTGCGCATCAATCACCTCGCGAATAGGAACCTGATACCGTAGCCGATATTCCGTGCCTACCGCCTCAATTAAAGCCAGCTGAAAATCTTCAACCCACTCAGTGCCTTGCTGGCCCCCGTACTGCATCGACAGCGCTTGCTGTTCCATCACGGCCTCACTACTGGACAACCCTAGTTGATCTGTTGTTATTTTTGTGAAAAATTCTGCTCATACTGCCGCAACTTTGTCGTGGCTGCAACCAATAAAAAAGGAACAAACAGCTGCGACAAAAAATAATTTTTCACATTAAAATCAATAAGAAAGCTCGTAACAATCGCGACAAATGTTAAATTCTGCCAGTCACTTTACAAAAATTTACTCGATTAACCTCCTTTCAACTCAGCGTCGTGACGTTGAAAGGAGTAAGTACTGCTGAGGGTATGACAGGATAGTGCCAAGTGAAGGCAGTCTGAATATCAGGGGGTTGGGCTGATGTTCGCCGACGCAGCAGGCAACGTGAGTACCATGCGCTGCGTTTGTGGCCACTGCTGTTGTAAAAAGGCATCGACAGACTCGACGGTTACCACTTGGTATCGCCCCTTTAAACGTTGTTTAAGCGGATGCTCGGTAAAACTGACATTGGCACGAAACACCGAGGCGCCTATGCGCGACAGTGGATCGATTTCAATCTCACCGGGCGTATAACCGCGTTGTTGTAAAAACCGCTGCGCACTTTTGCGATCCGTCACCTCCGATGGCTGCATGACCATACTCAGTAGCTCTAGGCCCCATTGGTTAGAGTTTTGATAGGTGGTATCGAACGGATATGCCAGCATATTGTAATTGGCGTGGTGCATGGCTAAGGCTTGCGGACCTTGCAACGCAGTTGCCAGCAATGCTTGTTGTGGCGCCGGCGGAATTAAGATCAGCACCTCAAATGCAAACACATCATCGAGAAAAAAGTTACCAAGCCCTTCTCGGTATAGGCCTGATCTATCACTACCGCACTCATTTAACTCATGCAGCACTTTATACTGCACTTTTTTTGGTGCGGGGTTTGCCGAGTTGGCGGCAGTGTCGATCTCGGGAGCTGTCGTACTGTCAGGTGACGCATTGGTGGTGTCTGCGGCCGAGGGCGTGATGCTATTGGTTTGATACACAATCCCCAAATGCGAATAACGCAAGCCATAGCTGGATAAATCCTGCCCCACACGCGCAATAACCGCCGTCTGCGCATTGGCCTGGGCTAAGGTTTGCCGTGTCAGTTCCGCCAGTTCCAAGGCCTGCATCAATTCGGCCGGTTCGATCTCGCCCGGCACACAGCCTTTGCCTGCCATAGCAAACGGACTGGCGATACTTAGCGTGAGCAGCGCCAAGGCGCACAGCCGTGTTGCCGGACGCCTTGCGCTGGTATTGGTGACTAAGGCTAAGTTCGTCGCCTGCGTGACCGCTCGACTCATCGGTGGCAGCCGTATCATCAACATATCCTAATCACGACATTCGAAACGCTATATTTTAAGCTCGATATTTTAATGACTCTGAGCTTGCACATGGCGAGCTTTCACATGGCACAAAGCGTTTATGGCTTTACTTTCTCATGTTCTAACAGCGCTTGGCCAACTTCATTGGGGATAAACGCCACCGCTTTACCAGAGTACACTAAAAAATAGCCGGTACTTACCGCGGTGAACTCCAACACTTGACCTGCCGCAAAGGCCACTTTTTTGATGGCTTTGCCTGATAATTTAATACTGGCTTTACTGACGCCAGCCGCCGTTTTAGCGCTGGCTTTGACGCCAATCACTACCGCTTCACCCACGGTTTCCACGCTTTCAATCACCACCTCACCCGATGCCGCCACGGCCGACATCGAACCGGCGACCACCAAGCCAAGGCCTTCCGACATCACTGCCGATGCGTTCGACGCATTGCAAGAACCACCACAATCACGGGCTGCGGCCGAAAAACTTAAACTCGAAACCACTAACAAACTAATCGTTGAGAATGTACGCAGACGCGACATGGAAATTTCCTTTTATAAGAATGACAAAATACCTTACCACACTAATCAGCACATACTGAATGGCAGATGAATAGATTCAATGGCTTTGTCGGTTGCGCAAGCTGCGGTTAAATGCGCCGCAGCGCAGTCAGCGGCGCCATTCGCCGCTGGATAGACAACAATACTTACCGGCGTCGAACACCGTCCGGTCCATCGCGGTGTTCGAATCGCGGTATTTGATCAGTGTGACGTGGCAGATAACAATGGTTTTAAATAGTGCCCCGTGTAAGATGATGCATGCGCCGCCACCTGCTCCGGCGTGCCTGCGACCAGAATTTCGCCACCACCACTGCCGCCTTCCGGCCCCAAGTCGACAATCCAATCGGCGGTTTTGATCACATCGAGGTTATGCTCAATGACCACCACGGTATTGCCATGATCCCGTAAGCGATGCAGTACGTTCAGGAGTTGCTGAATATCATAAAAATGCAACCCTGTGGTGGGTTCATCCAGAATGTACAGGGTTTTACCGGTATCACGTTTGCTAAGCTCGCGGGCTAATTTCACGCGCTGGGCTTCACCACCCGATAAGGTCGTGGCGGATTGCCCCAGTTTAATGTACGTCAGTCCCACATCCATCAAAGTTTGTAACTTACGAGCAATGGCGGGAATATTGTCAAAAAAGGCCCGCGCATCTTCCACTGTCATCTCCAGCACTTCGTGAATATTCTTACCTTTGTATTTCACATCCAAGGTTTCGCGGTTGTAACGCTTGCCCTTACACACATCACAAGGTACATAGACATCCGGCAAAAAGTGCATCTCCACTTTGATCACACCATCGCCTTGGCAGGCCTCACAGCGACCACCGCGGACGTTAAAGCTAAAACGTCCCACTTGATAACCACGTGAGCGCGCTTCTTGTGTTCCAGCAAATAATTCGCGAACGGCGGTAAAAATACCGGTATAGGTGGCCGGATTTGAGCGTGGCGTCCGTCCGATCGGGCTTTGATCGATATCCACCACTTTGTCAAAATGCTCCATGCCCTGCACCGCTCGATATGGGGCCGGATCATCACCTTCACCACCATTTAATGCACGATGTGCGATCCGAAACAGCGTGTCGTTAATCAGCGTCGATTTACCAGAACCAGATACACCGGTGACACAGGTCATGACGCCCACCGGAATATGCACATCGACATTTTTTAAATTGTTGCCTTGGGCGCCTAACACTGACAAATACTGACCTTGATGTGCCCCATGCCGCTGCGTGGGCACCTCGATCCGTCGCGTGCCTGCCAGATACTGCCCAGTTAAAGAATCTTGGTTGGCCATGATGGCCGCTAAATTGCCCTGTGCGACAATGGCGCCACCATGTACACCGGCGCCGGGACCAATATCGATGATGTGATCCGCCGCCCGCACCGCATCTTCGTCATGCTCGACCACGATCACGGTATTTCCCAGATCACGCAGATGCGTTAAGGTGCCTAGTAGGCGATCGTTATCGCGCTGATGCAGACCGATTGAGGGCTCATCTAACACATACATCACGCCGACGAGACCGGCCCCGATCTGGCTGGCCAGTCGGATCCGCTGCGCTTCACCACCCGAGAGCGTCTCGGCACTGCGGGATAAATTCAGATAATTCAGCCCGACATTGACTAAAAACCCGAGCCGTTCTTGAATTTCTTTCAGTACTTTTTCCGCAATTTTGGCCTTTTGCCCGGTTAACGTTAACTGCTGGAAAAACGCCAAACTATCACCAATAGATAATTCCACCACTTGCGGTAAATTGGTGTTACCAATAAACACATGACGCGCTTCTTGCCGCAGCCGTGAACCATGGCACGCAGGGCACGGCTGACTTGCCAAGTATTTGGCTAATTCTTCCCGTACCGCGTTGGACTCGGTTTCGCGATAACGTCGATCCATGTTCGGCAATATGCCTTCAAACACATGCTTGCGGCGCACCACATCGCCACGATCATTGACGTATTTAAACTCGATTTCTTGCCGACCGCTGCCATGCAAAATTGCCTGCTGATGCGCAGGGCTCAGCGCTTTGAATGGCACATTGATATCAAAGCCATAATGCTCCGCCAGCGACGTTAGCATCTGAAAGTAATAAAAATTGCGCTTATCCCAGCCGCGGATCGCACCCGCGGCAAGGCTAATCTCGGCATTGGCCACCACTTTATTGGCATCAAAATACTGTTTCACGCCGAGACCATCACAGCTTTGGCAAGCACCGGCGGGGTTATTAAAGGAAAACAGCCGCGGTTCCAGCTCGGTCATCGAATAACCACAGGTGGGACACGCAAAATTCGCGGAAAAAATCAGTTCCGGTAAGGCGCTATCATCCATCGATGCTACTTTGGCAATACCGCCCGACAACTGCAATGCGGTTTCGAAGGATTCCGCCAAGCGCTGCTTGATGTCGTCGCGCACTTTAATGCGGTCCACCACCACTTCAATGGTGTGTTTTTTATGTAGCTCTAATTTTGGCGGATCGGACAGATCACACACTTCACCATTAATTCGTGCCCGAATGTAACCTTGCGCGGCCAGATTCTCTAACGTTTTAACATGCTCACCTTTACGCTCTTGCACCACAGGTGCCAGCACCATCACGCGCGAGCCTTCCGGGAAACTTTCTACGTTATCCACCATTTCGCTGATGGTCTGCGCTTTTAGCGGCAAGTTGTGTTCAGGGCAACGTGGCTCGCCTACCCGGGCAAACAGCAACCGCAAATAGTCGTAAATTTCGGTAATGGTGCCCACCGTTGAGCGCGGATTGTGCGAGGTCGACTTTTGCTCAATCGAAATGGCCGGCGACAAACCTTCGATGTGATCCACATCTGGCTTTTCCATCAAACTTAAAAACTGGCGGGCATAGGCGGATAACGATTCCACATAACGACGCTGCCCTTCGGCATACAGCGTGTCAAACGCCAACGAGGATTTACCCGACCCCGATAAGCCTGTAATCACCACCAATTTATCGCGTGGAATATCCAACGAAATGTTTTTTAAATTGTGGGTGCGAGCACCCCGGATTTCTATTTTATTCATTTAGTTACTTACTCTGAAATCGCGATCATGGGTGGGTGAAACATCGAGATCTGTTGGCGACAGTTTCGTGGTGTGCACAAGGTGATCAACCGCCGCGGCGTGCACCGAAATGCCACATACATATTAGCTTTGCACATACGCAACGGCCTCGATCTTAGTTCAACCCCAACAGCAAAACCAATCGTCATTGATAACAAACAACTGTATATAAATACAGATAAAGCTGCAAGGGACGCTCGGAGATTTTTCGTGCCCTCATAGCGAGAGCTGATTGGTGGAGCTTATTGCTGAGCCGGCGCCTGCATAGTGCCAACCCCATGATCCATCACCATGATCCATCGACGCACAATCGACATAACCGAATTTAGCGGCAACTGTGCTACAATGCCGCCCTTTTAAAATATAAAGCTTCAGTAACCGCCAAGATGCGCCCCGCTGCGCAGCTGCTTGGTCGCTACCGAAATGAACAACGACCACGTCGCGGTCACGGCCCATGCTGTCCGGGTAATCTTTGCATTTACTCGCGCCAGCCAAGCCATATCTTGGCGTCATTCGCCTACGAAACCTTGTGTAGATCTGTACAACTGAGTCGCTTATCTTATGCAACATTTAACAGCCCTTGAACGTCGCGCCGCAGTATCGTTGGCCTTGGTGTTTGCCTTTCGCATGTTGGGATTATTTATGTTAATCCCCGTATTTGCGCTGTATGGCACCCACTTGGTCGGTTATTCACCGCTCTGGGTAGGCTTGGCGATTGGTGCTTATGGTTTGACACAAGCGGTGTTACAAATTCCCATGGGCTGGTTGTCCGACCGCATTGGCCGCAAGCCAGTGATGCTGATCGGGTTAACTCTTTTTGTCATCGGTAGTGTTGTCGCGGCCTTAGCAGAATCTGTATATGCCGTGACCGCGGGCCGTGTATTGCAGGGTATGGGCGCTATCTCTGGTGCGGTACTGGCGTTAGCGGCCGATGTCACGCGCGAAGATCAGCGGCCAAAAGTCATGGCGATTATCGGTGCGACCATTGGTCTATCCTTTACCGCCGCCATGGTCACTGGCCCTGCGATCGCCGAGCATTTTGGCCTCAGTGGTATTTTTTGGTTTACTGCGTTTTTAGCGACCTTTGGCATCGTGTTGGTGATAGGTGTGGTGCCCCATGCGCCGCAAAGCCACACCGACGGCGAAGCCCTGGCCAAAAATGGGTTTGTGCGCGCGCTGATGCGCCACCCCGAGCTGCGGCGTTTAAACCTAGGTGTGCTCTGTTTGCATTTACTTTTAACCGCCATTTTTGTCGCCTTGCCAGCCAAATTGGTCCAGGCCGGTCAACCCGCCGCGACCCATTGGCAACTTTATTTACCTGTTTTATTGGCCGCGTTTGTCTTGATGGTGCCTTTGATGATGGCCGCCATGCGGAAACAGCAAGAAAAAGGTTACTTCAAAGTTGCTATTTTGTTATTAGTTGCTAGCCTTAGTGCATTAGCCGTTGCCAGTTATAGTCATCAGCTGAGCTACGCCGTCGCTGCTGGCGCATTATTGATTTTTTTCATCGGCTTTAATTACCTTGAAGCCAGTATGCCTGCGCTGGTCTCGCGCATTGCTCCGGCGGGGCAAAAAGGCACCGCGATGGGGATTTATGCCAGCGCACAATTTTTTGGCGCTTTCTTAGGCGGGGCCATCGGTGGGGCGATTTCGGGACAATTTGGCCTCAGCGCAGTATTTGCGATGGCAATTGGTATTGGTTTAATATGGCTTATTATTGCGCATGGCATGCAGATCCCCGCAAAAGCACAGCGACTGTCATTTGCCATCACGCTGCCCGATGCGGCGGCGCAAGCCGCATGTCTACGGGCGCTACAGGCTTTACCTGGCGTGCAAGATGCCACTATCGTTGATTCAGAACAACGCTGTTACTTGAAGGTCGATGCGACCGGATTTAACATCGAACAAGCGCAGGCTATCTTAGCCGGCCGCAACCACAGTTAAGCAGGAGAAGGCGCATGGCGCGTGGAATTAATAAAGTTATTTTGATCGGTAATTTAGGTACTGATCCTGAAGTTCGTTACATGCCGACCGGCGGCGCTGTGGCCAATCTGACTATTGCAACTTCAGAGAGCTGGACTGATAAACAGACCAACGAAAAGAAAGAGCAAACCGAATGGCACCGCGTGGTCATTTACCAACGTTTAGCGGAAATCGCCGGTGAATACTTACGTAAAGGCAGCAAAGTCTATATCGAAGGTCGCCTGCGTACACGTAAGTGGCAAGATCAACAAGGTGTTGAACGTTACACCACCGAAATCATCGCCAATGAATTGCAAATGCTCGATGGTCGTGGCGAAGGCCAAGGCGCCGGTATGAATCAAGGCATGGGTTCTGGCATGGGTGCCGCACCGCAAGGCAATGCGATGCCACCGGCCGGTATGAATGCGCCAGCCGCTGCACCTTATCAAGCGCGTGGTGGTCAGGGTGGGTTTAACCAAGCACCACAGCAAGGCTACAACCGTAACAATGCACCCGCGCAGCCAGCCTACAATCAGGCTCCGCAACAGCAGGCCTTTAACCAGCCGCAGCAAGGTTTTGCCCCTGCGCAGCCGGCGTACAATCAAGCACCTGCCGCGCCCGCCGCACAACCCTTTAACCAAGCACCACGTGGCCCGATGGAACCAAGTATCGACTTTGACGACGATATTCCGTTCTAGCAAGTACGTTTTTAACAAGGTTGCCACCAAGCCGCTATTAAAGCGCTCCGCCTTGATGTAAAACATCCTACCAAGCCCTTTTTTAAGGGCTTTTTTATGTCACGAATTTGCCGTGCGTCAACCATGACTAGCCTCTGGAAGCAAACCATGCGCCTCATCCAGCCACAAATCAGACCAGCATCAGAAAAAAATCGTTCAACGCCGTGCACTCAACAAATTAGGAACTAGGATTAGAAAAGTTGTAATACCCCGAAATAGCTATGCAACCAAAAGGAGTTCGGATCATGGCACTGTTGAATTTATGGTTTGGGCAAAATCCGCATCAAGCTGCCGCGATCTCTGCGGCGCACGCGCAGGTGCAGCACCTAAGTCAAGAACTCGACACGGTCAAACGCAGCTCGCGTTATTTCGCCCAAGTCGCCGAGCACAGTCAAAGCGCGCTGATGCTACTCGATCACCTTGGCAAAATTCAGTATTGCAATCCGGCGCTGCATCGACTGTTGGCCGAGTTTGCAGTGCAATGGAACCAGCATTTACCGCATGTGAATCTGCATCATTTAGCGCAGCAAGATGCGGCGGCCCTCTTTGCCTGGCCCGCCGCCGTGTTACAACCAGGCCACCCAAGCGGTGTTCAGGTCACTGCACCTAGCACAATATCTGGCACAATATCTGGCACAATATCTGGTGCAATATCAGCCGCGATGCCGGGCGCAACGTCTGGTGCACTATCAGGCACAACGTCAGCCAGCACAGCGTTTAGTTTTCCGGTTGGCACCGCTTTATTTAACATCAGCGTCAGCCAGCTCTACTGCGAACAACAAACACATCTAGGCACCATGCTGCAATGGCAAGAACAGAGCCAGCAGCGTGTGGATAAGGCGCTATTACAACAACTGGCGCAGCAACACGCCATTATTGAAATCGATAACCAAGGTATGATCCGGCACACCAACGCCCGCTGGCAACAATGCAGTGGCGCCAACCACGAGCTCGCCACTGGCCGCCATATAGCATCGGCCTTTGCCGATGATGATCACCACGCCGAGCACATCAAAACATTGCTGGAGCAGGCGCATCAGGGGCTTCCTTATCAAGGCGAATTTAAACTCAATCATGGCAAACAAAAAGAAGTCTGGCTGGATATCCAATTTACCCCAGTGCTTGATCCACAAGGACAATTGCACGTGCTGTTGGGGTATGGCCGTGACATCACCAGCGAAAAACTCAATCGTATTGATCATCAAGGACAAATGACGGCAATCCATCGCTCGCAAGCAGTGATCGAATTTACCTTGGATGGCATTATTTTGCAGGCGAATAAAAACTTTTTGGCCACCTTGGGCTACAACCTTGATGAGATTCAAGGCAAGCATCACAGTATGTTTGTCGATGAAGAATACAAACGTAGCCTCGAGTACAAAGCATTTTGGGATCGGCTCAAAGCCGGTGAGTTTTTTGCCGATGAATACAAGCGTATTGGCAAAGGTGGCAAGGAAATTTGGATCCAAGCCTCCTACAACCCCATTTTTGGCAGCGATGGCAAGCCGTTTAAAGTGGTCAAATACGCCACCGATATCACCAATCGCAAAGTGGTGGTGAATGAAATTAAACGGGTCATGCTGGATTTATCTGCCGGCGATCTGACCACGCGGATCCAACAACCCTTTGCCGGTGAATTTGCCGAATTAGGCCAAGCCATTGGTAAATTTATCGAAACCCTGCAGCAAACCATCCAAGACATTAGTATCGCCGCCGATACCATCAACAACGCGGCCGCTGAAATCTCCACCGGCAATACCGATTTATCTAGCCGCACTGAGCAGCAGGCATCCAATTTGGAAGAAACCGCCTCCAGCATGGAAGAGCTCAATGGCACTGTGCAGCAAAATTCCGATAACGCCAAACAAGCCAATGTATTGGCTGCCAAAGCTGCCGATGTGGCGGTCAGCGGTGGTCAACTGATCGACCAAGTGGTCACCACCATGGCATCGATTAACGATTCGGCACAGCAAATCTCCGATATTATCGGCGTTATTGATGGTATTGCGTTTCAAACCAATATCTTGGCGCTCAACGCCGCGGTCGAAGCAGCGCGTGCCGGTGAACAAGGCCGCGGTTTTGCCGTGGTCGCCGCCGAGGTTCGAACCCTAGCACAGCGCTCGGCCAATGCCGCCAAAGATATCAAAGCGCTGATCTCAGACTCCGTGAATAAAATCCGCAGTGGCAACGAATTGGTCGATCGCTCGGGCAGCACCATGAAAGATGTGGTGACCTCGATTAAACGCGTTAATGACATCATGGCCGAAATCGCCGCCGCATCGGTACAGCAAGCGTCAGGTATTGATGAAATCAGCCGAGCGGTGAATCAGATGGACGAAATGACGCAGCAAAATGCCTCCTTGGTTGAAGAGGCGGCCGCCGCGGCCGAAAGCCTGCTGAATCAAGCCGAACAGCTCAATGCCCATGTGGCACTGTTTAAATTGGACGAAAACAGCGAGCCCCACGTAACGTCTCACGCGCAGCGCAGTCGCGGTGCCATCCATAACAACACGCATAACAACACGCATCACAACACACATCAAAACCCGAGCCGAGCACCGAACAAGAACGCCAGCCACGGACTGACGCGCGCCCACGCCAATGTGCGCCATGGCCAAGCGCCTGCGAAAATCAATGGCGTCGCCCAAGGTCGTAGCAGTCCGGCCAAACTGACATCACGGCAGCAAAACGCGGAAGAAGAGTGGGAGAACTTTTAATCAACGGCGGGTTACGACTATACAGCTTCGTAACCCGTTGTGGCGGCTCACCATATCCATCGCACATTCTACATCCACCGCGTATTCACACATTCACCGCGCATGGCCTCGATCACGGCAGTCCAAGCGCGGCCCCATCCTCGCCCCCACTCTCGGCCTGAACATCCGACGTGCGCAACCCGACCACCTCAGGGCTAGAACGTCTACGGCAGTGTCGAATAAATCCACGGCGCGCTCATCGGCGTATGCATAACGCCAGCTACGCGGTTAGATGCGAACATCACCAACTGCGAGAATAACCGCCTTTTATCGGCGATTCGTCGCGGCTTTTCCTTTGCTAAGCCACCTTGTGTATACTGCCAGCAGCCTGGTTGGCAATACAATAAACGGCGGGGCAGGCATGCGTGACGCGCGCCGATTGACAACTATCTAGTGACTGGGTAGTTACTGGCGCCGATGGCCATGACAGCGTTCGAAATTTACCATGCACTTTTTACAAGGATCCTTATGCTGAGCAAACGTTTCTCTCAAACCTCCATCGCGTTGCTGTTGGCCGCTGTGAGTGGCTGGGTACAAGCCGCAGAAGTAAACGTCTATTCCGGTCGCCAAGAAGAGCTGATTAAACCCTTGTTACAGCAATTCACCGCCAAAACCGGCGTGAAGGTCAACCTCATCACCGGCAAACCGGATGAACTGATCAGTCGCATGGCGAGCGAAGGTCGCAATAGCCCTGCCGATGTGTTAATTAGCACTGATGTTGGCCGTTTATACCGCGCGCAGCAGCAAGGATTATTGCAAGCGATTGATTCGCCAGTATTAACCGGTAAAATTCCTGCCCATTTGCGTGATCCTGGTCAGCAATGGTTTGGTTTAACGGTGCGTGCGCGGCCTATTGTGTATGTGCCGGGTAAAGTTGATCCAAGTCAGATCACGAAATTGGAAGATTTGGCCGATGCCAAATGGAAAGGCCGGATCTGTATTCGCTCTTCCGATCATATCTATAACCAATCGATGATTGCCGCCATGGTCGCCAGCATTGGGGAAGAAAAAACCTTAGCATTCGCCAAAGGCTTAGTCGCTAACTTTGCCCAGCCGCCCAAAGGTGGCGATCGCGACCAAATCAAAGCCGCCGTGGCCGGTGTCTGTGATATTGCCATTGCCAATAGCTACTACCTGGCCGCCATGCATGACGATGCCAAAGACGCCGCTATCGCAAAACAAGTCAAGGTGCTGTGGACCAACCAAGCCGATCGTGGCGCGCACGTGAATATTTCCGGCGCTGCGGTGGCAAAGCATGCGAAAAATAAAGCGCAAGCACAGCAACTGCTCGAATTTATGGTCGATGCCGAGTCACAACGCTGGTACGCCACCACCAACCATGAATACCCAGTGCTCGAAGGCATTGCGTGGAGCCCGGTGTTGCAATCGTTTGGGACCTTTAAAGCCGAACAATTGCCGCTGGAGCAACTAGGCAAATATAACGCCCAAGCCATTACCATTATGGATAAAGCTGGCTGGAAGTAATGCAGGCCAGTGCACCTCCACGCGCAATATCGTCATCCAGCGCCGCGGCTGCCGCGGCGTCTGCGATGGTTATGACGCCCGATACCGCCGATACGGCGCCGCCGCATACCGCCGATTCAGTGCCGCCGCACCCGCCGCAAACAACGTGGCGCCGAGCGCTATCGGCATGCCATCCACGGCAATGGCGTTATTCGGCCATCGGCCTTAGCCTGTTGTGTGCGGTATTTTTACTGCCATTGCTGGTGGTCTATAGCAGTTGGCTGCAGTTTGATCAGGGTTTATGGCAACATCTGACCGACACCGTACTGAGCGACTATCTGCACAACTCGTTGCTATTGGCACTTGGGGTGGGCATAGGTGCGCTTGGCATCGGCACCAGCTTGGCCTGGTGTGTGGTGCATTATCAGTTTGTCGGACGCAGTTGGCTACAGTGGTTATTATTACTACCGATGGCCATGCCGGCTTACATCATCGCCTATACCTACACCGGTTTATTGGATGTGGCCGGACCGCTGCAAAGTGCACTGCGCGCCAGTTTTGACTGGCGATATGGTGATTATTATTTCCCAGAGGTACGCTCGCTTCCTGGCGCTATCGTGTTGTTATCTTTAGTGCTTTACCCCTATGTTTATTTACTCGCCCGTACCGCGTTTGCCAGTCAATCCAGCCGTTTACTCGAAGCTAGCTTAAGTTTGGGGTTAAACCGCCGCCAGCATTTTTGCCGGGTCACGCTGCCGATGGCGCGCCCTGCCCTTGCCACCGGCATGGCGCTGGCCATGATGGAGGCCTTTGCAGATTACGGCACTGTGCAGTATTTTGGCGTCCCGACCTTAACAACGGGCATTTTCCGCACTTGGTTTGGTATGGGCCACCCCAGCGGCGCCGCACAATTGGCGGCACTGTTATGCAGTTTGGTGCTGGTCGTGATGCTGTTTGAGTTAAAATCACGTCGCCAACTGCATTTTTATTACAGTGGACAAAGCACCCAGCGCGCCGAAGCAACCCCGCTTGGCGCAGGTAAAGGATTGATCGCACTTATATTATGTAGCCTACCCCTGCTGCTTGGCTTTGTGATCCCTGCGCTGCAATTGCTAAGCTGGGCCTGGCCACACGCAGCACAGCTGCGTGATCCTGAGTTTTTAACCCTGTTATGGCATAGTTTTAGTGTCGCCAGTGTCGCGGCGGTGCTGGTGGTGCTGTTCGCACTGTTGCTGGCGTACGGACTGCGTCTATTCAGCCACGGGCCGCTGCAATGGCTGATCCGCTTATCCGCCATGGGCTATGCGGTGCCTGGCACTGTGATCGCCATTGGCGTGATGTGGCCACTGGCCGCGCTGGATAATCAACTGGATCTGTGGGTGGAACAGCTGTTTGGCATCCGCATCGGCTTGCTGTTCTCAGGGACCTTGTTTGCGCTGCTATTGGCCTATAGCGTGCGTTTTTTAGCCGTCGCCTTGCAAGGCATAGAGGCAGGACTTGGCCAAATCAAACCCAGTATGGATCAGGCCGCGCGCAGCCTTGGTTTATCACAGCAACAGGTGTTATGGCGCATTCATGTGCCTTTGCTGCGCGCCTCGGTTTTTACCGCAGCGCTATTGGTATTTGTCGATGTGTTAAAAGAATTACCCGCCACCTTGCTGCTGCGTCCTTTTAACTTTAATACGCTCGCTGTGCGCACCTTTGAGCTCGCCGCAGATGAGCGACTGGCTGACGCCGCCCTCCCAGCATTAACCATAGTGCTGATTGGGTTAGTTCCGGTATTTTTGTTGGCGCGCGCGTTGGATAAATCAACTGCTGGAGTTGCTGGGTGTTAACACTAGAACATATTCAAATTTGCTATCAATCCCAGCCGGTGGTGACGCAGTTAAGCTTGCAACTGCAAGCTGGCGATATCGGTTGTTTATTGGGGCCATCGGGCTCAGGCAAAACCAGTGTATTGCGGGCGATTGCCGGTTTTACCCCCATCCAGCAAGGCCAGATTGCATTAGCGCAAACGGTGGTTAGTAGCGCGACTGTACTGCAGCCACCGGAGCAACGTCACGTCGGCGTGGTGTTTCAAGACTATGCGTTGTTCCCACACTTAACGGTGGCGGAAAATATTGGTTTTGGCTTGGGCAACCTCGATAAAACCACCCGCGCCGAGCGCATTGAGCATATGCTGGCCCTGGTCGGCTTAACGGGCTTGGCACAACGTTTTATCCATCAATTATCCGGCGGCCAACAACAGCGGGTGGCGTTGGCGCGGGCGCTGGCTCCACAGCCTCGCGTCTTGCTGCTGGATGAGCCCTTTTCGGGCCTCGATGCGGAACTGCGCGACAGTCTTGCCCGCGATATTCGTCAGATCCTCAAACAGCTGGGGATTACCGCCTTGTTGGTTACCCACGATCAGCATGAAGCCTTTGCCATGGCGGATTGGGTGGGCGTGATGGCGCATGGCCAGTTGCAGCAATGGGGAACCCCTTATCAGCTCTACCACCAACCCACCAATCGATTTGTCGCCGATTTTATCGGGCATGGTGATTTTATCCACGCCACAGTTACCGCAACGGGCACACTACATACCTGTTTTGGCGATATCCACACCGATACCGGTAGCCATGCTGTCGGCCAACATGTGGAGATTTTAATTCGTCCGGATGACATCCTGCATGATGACCAAAGCGACCTGCGCGCCCAAGTGATCCACCGCGCGTTTCAGGGCGCGCATATGCGTTATCAGCTGCAGCTAGCGCAGCATCGCTTTAGTTGTTTGGCGCCGAGCCATCATCAACATCAACTGGGCGAGTGGATTGGGATCCGTGTCGAAATGGACGATGTGGTGATGTTTGCCATCAACTAGCTGTGTGATGCACTAGCCCGATCAGGCTAGCGGTCTGGTTGTTGCGGTATTTCTTTTAACACGGGATCCAAATAATCGACCCAGCGCGCCCAATACGCCGCGTAATTTTGCTGTTCATCGGTGGTATTCCAACGCAATAAGGTTTGATAAAACGCCGGATCCTGCCGGATTGCCGTGATATTGCGATTGATATCTGCAATCCTGGCGCGGCCCCATGCATTGTTCGGGCAGCCAATGGCGCCCCATACCGGCTCATCCAATCGACTGGCGATCGGGATCCCCACCATGGCCATATTGGGTCGATGATTTAACAACACATCCCCAGACGAGCTATCTCGTCCAGCAATGACTAAGGCGCCACTACTGGGCGCGGCCGGCAACGGTTGCTGCAGATGCTCGGCGGTTAAATTTAACTTATGCAATTGATTGTAATAGTTTTTAACGATGTCATAGTCGATGGTGTAGCTCAGCCGGCCGGTGGCTATCATCTCCAACACTGCCATAGATCCATCAAAGCCTGGCCGGGTTACCGCCCGTCCGTACTGATCAATATCGGCCTGCAGCACGCCATAGCGACGCCCCTGCGGATAACCAAACACCAAATCTGGCTGACGTAATAAGGTCGGTAGATGTACCGGTTGCCCCGTGCGCTGCAAAATTTGCCCAGCCATGCTGCTGGTGGTGATGATTTGATGCGGCCGATACACATGCGTGGGCTTGCTAAATAACACGGTACCGCGCATCGACGAGCGGTAAATCATGCAAGGGAAACACATAGGCTCGCCTTCACTCAGCGCCCGACTGATGCGATCTTGCGGCAGCTCGGTTTGCTGGCGTTGGTACTGTGGCAACTGCCGATGTACGGCATCGATCAACACATCACACACACCTTGCTGCTGATATGGACCATGGTTGATATGAAACGGTGGCGAAGGATTGGTGGCCCAGTGAATTGAATTGGCGGGCGACGACATGCTGGGAGCATTTGGTGTGCCTGAGTTGCTTGGCGTGCCGGCAGACACTGTAGCGGGCGATATGGTGGGCGATATAGTTTGCGATATAGCGTGCGCATATCCCATGGCAGGCACCAAGACACTGCCAAACAAACAGGCCGCTCGTGCGAACAGCTGTAAAGTACCAGCGAACCTTACAGATGCTGCGGTTGGAACTGCCTTCTGAAACAGGCTCAGATACAGGTTCTGATTCAGGTTCTGATAAAGCGCGTAATTTTGATATCTCAAGGGGTTCAACATCGCCTTATTGTTGCCTTTGCGTGCTGGTGTGGGCACACATACGGCATTGTCCATCATACAGCCGATGGCATCGCCATCGATCTCCACCATCATGGCATCAAGCATAAGCTTTTATTGACCAATATCAATACAGTTTCAGTGCGTTCGATGCACACTGCGGTTGTTGCATGCACGCTGCATGAACGCACATACAGATAACTCGCCGTGGCCAAGCCATAAACGCAACTGCGACGTTATGTCACAGTGCGGAAAGCACATGAAGTGATACAGTGCTGAAAGCACATGAAGTGATACAGTGCAAACACACAGCTTGCCAGCTACAGTTGAACCACAGCGTTAGTGCCATCATAAGGTGCGATAGCGCAGCGCTATTCACGAATCGCAAAAGCACTATTCACGAATCGCAAAAGCGCTATTCACGCAGCGCAAAAACGCGGTAGGCCTTGGTGATACATCTCGGAAAACGCGACCAGTGCCATCAGTGGCAAGATGACAGCGGGTGATCGTAAGCCCGAATAAACCGTAGAAAAAATGGGTGTATCAAGCCGCTACGGCTCGCAAGGCGGCTGTTGTTCATAAGGCAGCTGTTGTTCGCAAGGCGCTGTTGTTCGCAAAGCAGCGGTGTGAGCAACCACGGTTCGATAAACCACTATAAGCACCATTCGCCAATGAGCGACTGGGCATATTGCAGACCATAAACCCTAGACTGGAGGAGCTATGTCTCAACTCGATCGTCGTAACTTTCTAAAATTATCGTCCGCGACCTTAATTGGCGTGACGCTAGGCGGTGTTAGTTTACAAGCCTTAGCTGCGGAAAAAATCAAACTGGACGACCCTATTGCTGTGGCCATGAAGTATGTTGAAAAATCAGTCACCGCCGGTCAAAACTGCGCCAACTGCATGCATGCACAAGGTAAAGACGGTGATGCAGAGCGGCCTTGCGCGATTTTCTCTGGTAAGTTAGTGGCCGCAGATGGCTGGTGTGCTGGCTGGGCGAAAAAGGCCTAAGCTCACCGCGAGGTCTCAGCGGATGGTGGTATCAGCGCTGATCGTTGTCGCAGCGCTGATACAGCCACGTTAGTAACCCCGCACATCGCCGCTTTCATAGCTGCCGCAATAACCGCGAAAGCCGTTAAAAAAGCGCCAAGTACACCAGGGCTCTGCCAACCAAGCACCCCGCCCAACCTCTGGCATGATGCGGTTACGCCAAAACTGCTCTTGCCGCATTTTTATTGTTGGCCGGTGCAAATAATAACGTTAGGTATCAAGGCGTTGTCGGTATTTCACAATGAATTTGTTTTTAGTTTCATCGCATCTTTAGTTCGTCGGCGTCGCCTGCTACAGTAGCCGTTTGCATCACCTCGTTGAGGATCCTTATGTCGACGCCGTTACCACCTGCGCCTGCCCACTCCACAGGTGCGTCTCAGCAGCCCCCTGCCGCCGCATTGCCGCAAGCGCCCACCCACGTCGATAACCCGAAAAAAGGCATCCTGGCCATGATATTGGCGGTGATGGTGTTTGCCGCGATGGATGCCGCCATGAAACAGCTGAGCCAATATTACAGCGCCATGCAAGTCACTTGTCTACGGGCTGCCTTTGCCTGGCCGCTGATCGTCCTATGGCTCTGGCATGGCAATCGCTTGCAATATCTCATGCAAGCGCGCTGGGGATTGCATCTGTTTCGCGCCGTGTTAGGCATAGTGATGCTGGCCTCTTTTGTTTACGCCATCAAACACTTAGCCTTGGCCGATGCCTATGCCATTTTTTTTGCCGCACCGTTTTTAATAACCTTGTTATCGGTATGGTGGCTCAAGGATCAGGTCAGCATCAAGCAATGGCTGGCGATTGCCGTGGGGATGCTGGCTGTGCTTTGGATGTTAAAGCCTGAAGGAAACCAACTGCTGAGCCTTGGCGCTTTGGCGGCGTTATTGGCGGCACTCTGTTATGCCGTGAGCGCTATTACGGTGCGGATCTTGGCCAAAAGTGATCACAGCGGCAACATGGTATTTTGGCTGATGACCATGATGATGATCGGCGCCGGCCTGCTGGCCTTACCGCAGTGGCAACCGCTGCTGTGGCAGCATTGGCCATGGTTTTTACTGATTGCCATCACCGGTACCATCGGCCAAATTCTGATCACCGAAGCCTTCCGCTTAGCGCCACCCGCCGTGATCGCGCCCTTTGAATACACCGCGTTGGTATGGGGTATAGGTTTTGATTTTCTGTTCTGGCAACACATCCCCAGCCACAGCTTACTGATAGGCTCCGCCGTGATTATTGCCAGCGGAATCTATTTGGTAAGGCAGCAGCAGCATTGAACAGGCCGCTAATGTTGTGCAACATTGACAGGTTTTGTAGGTTAAAATGACCAAAATTTGCGTTAACTACAGCAACCTTCATTGCGATCATGTTTGAAACGTGCGTGTTACCACATGCTCTGATCAATCATCAGCATCAATTATTCGTTTTTTAAAACACTGCCGATCTACCCGATTATTTGGGCTAGACCATCTAATTCATCCCCGAAAATTTATCATTTATAATGTATACAATACGAAAATAAGTCATCCCATTATCGTTAAAAAAACCATAAGTTCCACCAGTGCCTTTCGCGGTTACTTTTGCCATCCCAGATTTATTAGATGTCATTTCATTTTCTAACTTTTCAATGTCGTCTTTTGACAAATATTCGAGCCCTGACAGAGACACGATACAAGCATCAACATCACATTCCGCTACATCTAAGGATAATTTAGAGAATTCAGGCTTCAATTTCATTTTCTCGTTAAATTCTTTATTGATTTCGAGCTCACTCTCATAACTTTTATTATTTTTTATATCAGAGATAAAACTAGACTTCTGAGATAAATAATCACTAGAAGATATAAACGATTTAAACTTTTCACTATTAAATACTTGTTTAGCCGGCATGATTGGATCTGCAGCATTGCCAGTTAGCTTGCTATCAACATTTGGTGTCGTGTTCGTAGTCACCGAATTTTCAACATCATGTTTTATATGCGATTGTTTGCCGTGCACGTCGACCACTGCATCACTTGACGCGATTGATTGATTTTCCGCGATTTCTACAGGTTGACTTATGTTCTCTGACTTATAAAACACAAGAAAAACAGAACAAACTGCTACTATAAGAGCAATATATTTACGCATATCTTACCTTAATAAAATAATTAAAAATTCGGAACACTAGAAAGCCGAAATAGAAATATGCCACTTTAAAAGTGATAAAAATTCAGTTCCAACCCAATAAAGTGGCATAACGTTGCAATAAATTATTTCCCTATTTTATGTAGTTGCTTTTTCGGATCCAGACATCACCACCACAACAATCAGTTACTGTAGGTGGATTGGTTGACGTATCAACATTACAAGCATTATCACATTTGTAAGTTTGTCCACCGACGGTCACGATACTATCAGCCAAAACAGCACCACAAGATACCACCACAACAAAAGCTAGAATTCCCGACGTTATTTTTTTCATTTCATTTCCATAATAAAAACAATGAGATGATATATATATATATTGAAACACAATGTCAACATTTTTATTCAGTGGATACATTAACACTAACGAATATATAAAACCCCACGATAGTCCTGCGAATTGGCGTGTCATATAAACCTATGACTCATCAGAAAACCTGTCAGACGCTCGCAGTGCATCAGTGCGGATGTGTTTGTGCGTCTCCCACGCATTACCGCATAACGGCTCGGTATCACCCCTTGCTGGGTAACTAAATCTTTGGTTTCACCACAATGCGCAATTTCACCTCACAACCAGCCCTTTTGTTGCGCAATGCGGGCGGCATCGATGCGGTTGGCGGCGTGGAGTTTGTTGATGGCTTCTGACAGGTAATTGCGGGCGGTGCCTTCGGCGACATAGAGGGCGGCGGCAATATCGCTGGTGGATTTGCCTTCGGCGGCCAGCTTGAGGGCGCGCCGCTCTTTATCGGTTAATGGATCGGTGGCGCCCAGCGCTTGCATGACTAAATCGGTATCGATCACGCGTTTGCCGTGTCGGATCTGCTCTATGGCTGCAATTAATTGCTCGACCGGCGCATCTTTTAATAAAAAACCGCGCACATTGGCATCCAGCGCCCGTTTAATGTACCCCGCCCGGCCAAAGGTGGTAATAATGATGACCGGCACCTGCGGTTGATGCTGCTGCATCCACTGCGCCAGCTCAATGCCGGAGCGCTGAGGCATTTCAATATCGGTTAACAGCACATCAAACTGTTGCTGCTGCAGCAGTTGCCATGCCTGTTCACCATCGGCGGCTTGGGTGATCTGGTAGTCCGCTTCTAGCGCTAACAGCGCCGCCAAGGCACTGCGCACCATGGCTTGATCTTCGGCGAGTAAAATATGCATCTTAAAACCTCTATCCTTGTATGTTATCGCCTCGACGAGTACCAACGCACGCCAACCCGCGTAAATGTGGGCGTCAAGTAAGCGTCAACTGTAAGCGTCAAATGTAAGCGTCAAAGCGCGTCAACATCGGCGAACATCGACGAAAACATGCGCATCAATACGCGCCAGCGCTGGAGGCGTCGCTTAGCTTACCAGCGGCAAGCGAATACGCTGGCAAAAACCACGCTCAACATCGGTGTGGCAGTCGCCGCCCAAGGCGGCAAGTCGCTCTTGGATCCCCGTCATGCCGTTGCCCGCTTGCCACGCGGCGGGCGCAGTACCATCATCCTCGACCTCCACAAACAACTGTTGTTGCTGTTGCACAAAACGCAGTTGGCAATGTTGGCCTCGGCTATGGCGGATCACATTGGTTACTAGTTCGGTTAAAATCAGCACTAACGCGGTTTCGCGGCGTGGATCCAGCTGTGGAATTTGCCCCATCAGCTCCGCCTGAAACCCCGCATCACGCAGCCGCGCCAATAAATCAGTCACAGTCGCGGTTAAGCCTTTATGTTTATACCCCGACACACTATGCCGCACCTGGCTTAAACTATCGCGGGCAATGTGGCTCAGCTCGTCCAGCTGCTGTGCCGCTTGCGAATATTGCTGTTTTGCCAGCAGCTTACCGGCCAAATCGGCTTTTAACGCTATGCTCGATAAACTGTGCCCTAAAATATCATGCAAATCGCGGGCAATACGTTCGCGCTCCACCATCGCCGCTAACTGTTTGATTTCATCCGTGCTTTGCTGTTGTTGCCATTGTAAACGCTGCGTGCGCTGCTCCAGCATGCCTAACCCACCGACCATCACAATGGCGGGAATGGCAAAAAATAAAAAGTCGCGCCACATCAGCGCCAAGCCCCAATCCAGCAGCAATTGCAGCAGGACTAAACTGCCGATGCCAAGCAAGGCTTGCGTTCGTGGCAAGGCAAAGCCAATAAAAAAACTGACGTAACTAAATAAACTCACCACGCCAGGGTTGAGTGGGGTGAGCATAATGGCAATCGCTAACATGGCCAGCACCGGCATGGTCATCTGCGCCGCTGGCCGTTGGTACGCCTGAAAATAGCAGCCAATAAATGCCAGCACCCCCAGCCCCATCAACGCGTACTCGAGGTAACTAAAGCGCATCGCCAGCCAAGGCAAAAAGAAAAACGCTAAATTTGCTAAATACAGCCAGCCTCGGTTGGGAGGAAGTTTCAGTATCTGTGCGCTCGCAGGAGCATCGGCAGTTGGGACACTCGCATGAACATCGGCAATTGGTGCACTCGCAGGATCATCAGCAGTTGGGGCACTCGCATAAGCGACGCCAGTTGGCGTCGAGGCCGTTTGTGTAGATGCCGTTTGTGTATGTGCCGTTTGTGTAGGTGCCGTTTGTGTAGGTGCCGTAGGCTGCTTTTCCATCACATCAATTCCATCAACGCATTTCCATCACATCAGTGCCATCACCTAAGATCTATCACCTAAGATCTATCACGACGGCGCCTTGATATCGCGCATTTATCTCGCCAACCACGTTGCAACCGCAACGTACAACCACAGTGCAACAGCAAGCTACAACAACAAGGTGCAAGGCGATGAAGCGCTACGCTCATTCGGTGTAAAATAGCCAAGATATAGCCGAGACTATCCACAAATAACCATAACCAATTCATTTAGTTACCATACGGCAACTTGACTGCAAATACTAGGTCACGGCGGCGAGGATTTGTATGATAAGCTGCACACCTCGTCGCTGAGGCACGCCAAAGAGGACCATGGCCATGCGGTTGTTACATAGCTCAGATTGGCACCTTGGCCAATTTTTTATCGGCCAAAGCCGCGCCGCCGAACATCAGGCATTTTTTGCTTGGCTGCGCCAACAAATCATCACCCATCAGGTCGATGTGTTATTGGTGGCGGGCGATATTTTTGATACCAGCACGCCGCCCAGTTATGCCCGCGAGCTATACCATCAGTTAATTGTCGACCTGCAGCCCACCGGCGTGCAGATCATTATGCTTGGCGGCAACCATGACTCGGTGGCCGTGCTGCAAGAAAGCGCGTCACTGCTGCAATGCCTGCATACCCATGTGATTCCGGGATTAGCGCCCGATCTAAAGCAGCATTTGGTGCCGATCTATACCCAAGACACCGATAACACCACCGCATCGAACACAAAAAAACTCAGCGCTATCATCGCGGCAATGCCCTACCTGCGGCCGCGGGATTTATCGCAACGTGACGACGGCAAACGTGAGGCAGGGGCCAGTATTCAAGATAAACAGCAGCAATTGCAGCAGCAAATTAGCGCGGTTTATCAGGATATTTATCAGGCCGCGCAAACCATGGCGGCGCAACTGGCACCCGGCGAGCAAATTCCGATTATCGGCACTGGCCACTTCACCACCGTCGGCGCCAGTCGCTCAGAATCTGAACGTGATTTATACATCGGCACCTTGGCCGCCTTTCCGGCGCAGGCGTTACCACCGTTTTGTTATATGGCACTAGGACACATTCATCAGCCACAAAAAGTGGCACAAACCGAACATATTCGCTATTGCGGCTCACCGATAGCGCTCAGCTTTACCGAAGCAAATCATGACAAACAGGTCTTGTTGGTGGACATTGCCACGCCAACGCAGGATGCCGCCGCGGTGCACGTAACGCCATTAACCGTCCCTTGCTTTCAGCCTCTGGCGAGCGTGCGCAGCACGATCGCCCAACTGGCCGACACCCTTGCGCCACACCTTGAAGCCTTAGCCACTGGGCAACAATTATGGCTAGAGCTCGTCGTAACGGGTGAGGATGCACTCTTGATGGATCTCAATACGCCACTGCAAGCTATCGTGGCCGATCTGCCGGTGCAGCTGTTAAAAATTCGTCGTGAACGGCCTGCACAACATGGCCAGAGCGGCGAGGCAAGCGTGCTGGCGCTTACAGAGCTGACGCCTGCCGATGTCATTGCCCAGCGCTTGGGACAAGAATCGTTACCTGACAGCACGCGCGAGCGATTCATCGAATTGCACCAGATCGCGTGGCAACAGGTGCTGGCCGCGGAGCCGATAGCCGCGGAGCTCACAGCCGCAGAGCCCACAGGATCACCAGCCGATAGCGATCTCAGCGTCGCGGCAGAATCCGCCACCACAGCGGAGCACTCGGCATGAAAATATTGTCCGTTCGCTTACAAAATCTCAATGCCCTGCGTGGGGAATGGCGGGTTGATTTTCGTGATCCGGCTTTTTTACAGAGCAATTTATTTGCTATCACCGGTGCTACTGGCGCAGGCAAAAGCACCCTGCTCGATGCCATCTGTATCGCGCTCTACCATCAAACGCCTCGGATCAAAACGCTAAGCCAAGCCAGCAATGAATTGATGAGCCGGCACACCGCCGAGTGCTTGGCGGAAGTAGAGTTTCGGGTCCGCGGTCAGGAGTATCGCGCCTTTTGGAGCCAACGCCGTTCACGCGGCGCTATTGATGGTAAGTTACAAGCTCCCAAAGCGGAGCTGGCACGTGCCGACGGCACGCTACTCACCGATAGCCTGTCGGAAAAACTCAAACTCACCGAGCAATTAACAGGGTTAGATTTTGCGCGCTTTACCCGCTCGATGCTGTTATCACAAGGTAACTTTGCCGCGTTTTTAAACGCCAATGCCAATGAGCGGGCCGAATTGCTGGAAGAGCTGACCGGGACTGGTATTTATGGCCAGATCTCGATGCAAGTGTTTGAGCAGTGTCGACAACTGAAGCAACAGCACGACATCACCCAAGCACAGTTGCAAGGATTGGCGTTGCTAGATGCCGCCGCCCTAGCCGATATCGAACAACAGCTGCAACAATTACAGCAGCAGCAGCCGCAACTGACCGCCGAGCGCGAGCAGTTGCAGCAACAGCGGCAATGGTGGCAGACCCAGCACCAACTGACACAACAACACAGCGAACGGCAGCAACAGCAACAGCAGGCAGAACAGCAGTGGCAGCTGGCACAAGGCGCCTTGCAGCGACTCGAACGTTACCCAACCGTGCAGCTGCTGCTGCCGAGCTATCAGCAACTGCTGCAACTGCGGCAACAACGTGATGAATGGCAAGCCCAGCTCGAGCAGCTCACACAGATCATCACCCCCACACAGCAACAACTGACTATCGAGGGCGTAACGCTCGCGGCGCGGTGCCACCAACAGCTGCAGCAATTATCCGCGCAGCAGCACTTGTGGCAGCAACAGGCACAGCAGTGGCACGCAGAATTAGCCTGTTACCCCGATGCCGAACAGCTCACACGGCACTTGGAGGCGCTGCAACTGGAGCAGCCGCGATTACGGCACTTTATCGAACAAGAACAGCAGTTCATCAGCCAGCAGCAGCACCTCGCCACGCAGCTGCAACAGCTCGCGACCGAATTACCGCAGCAAGCCGCCGCCTTGGCCCACGCCGAGCAGCACATGACGGTGCTGCAACAACAGATCACACAGCTGGAGCAGCAGTGTCAGGCCATGCCGCTGGCCCCCCTGCAACAGCAGCAACAACAGCTCCAACCGCGCCGGTTGCTCGCAGACCGGCTACTGCAACAGCTCACGCTCTGGCAACAACTGCAGCAGCAGTTGCAGCAAAACCATGAACAACAGCGGCAACAACAGCAACTGCAGCAGACGGTCGAGCAGCAGCGCCAGCACTTGCGCCAAACCTACAAACAGGCCAATGCGCTGGTGCAAGCCAAAGAAACCATTTGGCAGCAACAACTTAAAATTGTGGCCTTAAGCCATGAACGCGCCAAATTACAGCCGCACCATCCTTGCCCGCTGTGTGGCAGCACGGAACACCCCGCCATCAGCGCTTACCAGCAGGTCACGCCGGATGCGGCCGAGGCCGAGCTGCAGCTCGCCAAACACGAGGTGGAACAGATCCGACTCGACGGCGATCGGTGTAGCCAACAGCTCAATGGCATCACAGCCACGATCCAGCAACTGCAGCAACAACAGCAACAGCTGCAGCAACAACAACAGCAGTTACCGCTGCGCCAGTTAATGACACAGTTGCAGCCAGTGATCCCCGCCTTCGCGATGCAAGATGCTGCCTTGGCGGCGTCTGATGCCGCGCTATGGACGGCGCAGACCGTCCAAGAGGTGCTGCAGCATCTGCAATTATGGCAACAGCAAAGTGCGCTCGACGAGCAGCAGCTGCAACAGCACATTGAGCACGCGCAGCAACTATGGCAGCAATTGCAGCACCTGCAGCAACAGCTGCAGCAACAACAACAGCACTATCAGCAGCAGTGGCAGCAGCAACAGCAGCAATTACAGCAACAACAGTTATGGCAACAACAACAGCAGCAATGGCAAACCCAGCTGCACCAATGCCAGCATGATTACCAGCACCTCGCGCAGCAGTTGCAGCAGCGCCTACACACCTTAAACCAAGCCCTAGACGCCGACAGCTTAGGACGCATGCTGCCGACCCTACAGCCACAGCTTGCCATGCGTCACTGGACCTTGGGCGAGTCATTCGACACCGCCCCTACATCACACCGAGCTCAAGCACTGCAATCGCTGGCCGAGTGTATTGCGGCATGGCATAGCATCGCCCAGCAGCAGTTACAGAGTAAGCAGCACGCCCAGCAACTCGAGCCATTGTTGGCACAGCTGCCGAGTTTGCAACTGTCGTTTGCGCAGCAATGGCAAATGTGGCTGCAATGGTGGCAACAATGGCAACCGCAACTCCACGGGGCCGTCATCCCCAGTGACCACGCCATAGCAGCATTAAGCGTCAGCACCGAGCTGACGATGGCACTGCAGCAATGGCCCGCCGCGCAACTTGAGCCGGTTGACGCTGACATCCACACAGTGTCGCAATTAGCACAGTGGTTAAGTTCGATATCGACGCAGCAGCAACACGCCAATAGCGCACAACAACAGCATCAAGGCGCGCAGCATCAGTTGCAGCAACAAGTCACGCAGCAGCTGACCTTGCAGCAACAACTTCAGCTGTTACGCGACAAGCTGCAGCACGCACAGCACGACTGGCTACAGCAATTGCAGCAACATGATTTTGCCAGTGAAGCGGCCTATGTTTTGGCACAGTTATCGGACAGTGAATACCAACGGTTACAGCAAGAAAAAACCAGCCTGCTCAAAGCGATAGATCAAACACAAGCATTGGTGGAGCAAGCAGCGCAGGCGCTGCAAACACATCAAAGCGCTGCCGCCTTGGTGTCGCGCCTGCCGGAGAGCGAACTGGATGCTGCGATGGCACGCATCGAGCAGCAATGGCAGCAGAACCTCAGTACGCAGGGGCAATTGCAGCAGCAGTTGCAGCAGCATCAGCAGCTGCTTAGCCAGCAATCAAGTTTGATCCAACAACTGCAAGCGCAGCAACAAGACTACCAAGATTGGCAGCGGCTTAATACGCTGTTGGGCTCGGCCGATGGTGCCAAATATCGGCGCTTTGCCCAAGGTTTAACGCTGCAACAATTGGTGCAATTGGCCAATCAGCAGCTGCAACAACTGCACAGTCGCTATCAGTTGATGCGAAAAACCGATGCGGAATTGGAGCTGTGGGTGGTCGACAGTTGGCAAGCCGATAGCGCCCGTGATACCCGCACCTTGTCTGGCGGCGAGAGCTTTTTGGTGAGTCTGGCACTGGCCTTGGCTTTATCGGATCTGGTCAGTCATAAAACACAGCTGGAGACGTTGTTTTTGGATGAGGGCTTTGGCACGCTCGATGCCGATACGCTCGAGACCGCCCTGACGGCACTCGACCAACTGCAAAGCCGCGGCAAAATGATCGGCGTGATCAGCCACGTGGAGGCGTTAAAAGAGCGGATCCCAACCCAAATTAAGGTGCACAAGCAAGCCGGTACGGGATGGAGCCGACTGGAGTTACCCAAGGACTAATCCAAAGACTAAGCCATGGACTAATCCAAGAACTAAGCCAAGCCGCGCGCCTCGTCCGCGCTAAACGCCAGCATCGCAAGTTGCGCCAAAGCGCGAACCGGCGGCCGCGTCGATTAACTCGGCGTGGCCGCCGCTTGTTGCTGTTGGAGTAAGCCAGCAAACTTCTCCGCCGCCACCGGTGGGCTAAACAAATAGCCTTGGAAGTGATCACAGCCTTTGGCCTGTAAAAAATCACGCTGCTCGGCCGTTTCCACGCCTTCCGCCAGCACTTTAAAACCAAGGTTATGGCCAAGCGCAATGATCGATATGGCAATCGCCTGATCATCCGGATTGCTGGCAATGTCATCGACAAAATTTTTATCGATTTTAAGCACGTCCAGCGGAAAACGTTTGAGATAAGCTAACGATGAATAGCCCGTGCCAAAGTCATCAATGGCTAAACGAACCCCCAATTGCCGCAGCTCCGTCAGCATCGAGACCACAGATTCTTCATTTTCCATCAAGGCACTTTCGGTCAACTCCAGTTCCAGTAAATCGGCAGGAAACCCCGTTTTATGCAAGGTGTCTTGGATAAGCTTGGCCATGTCAAACCGCTTAAATTGAATAGGCGACACATTGACCGCCAGCCGCACCGGCGGTAAGCCGGCATCCAACCACTGCTTGCCTTGAATGCAGCACTGGGTAAGGACAAAAGCACCAATATCGTGGATCAAGCCGCTCGCTTCCGCCACCGGAATAAAACGCCCAGGCGAAATGGCACCTTGGCTTGGATCAAACCAGCGCACCAAGGCCTCAGCACCGATGATCAAGCCCGTCGCCATATCAATTTGCGGCTGAAAATAAACCTGCAAATGATTGTAGGCAATCGCTTTACGCAGCCGCGCCTCCAGCGCCAAGCGATCGCGCGCCGAGGTGGTCAGATCATCGTGATAAAACTCAAAGGTGTTACGCCCTTGTAATTTGGCTTTGTACAGCGCGGCATCGGCGCCTTGCAGCAAGGCCGTCGAATTGCTGGCATGTTGTGGGTAAAGCGCAATACCAATACTAAATTTCAGCATCACTTCATCAAAATCAGCCACGTGCAATGGCTCATTAAAGGCGCGTAGCAGCTTGTCCGCAATAATGCCGGCATCATCGGTGTTTTGTACGCCGGCCGCCAACAACGCAAACTCATCACCGCCGAGGCGCGACAAAATATCGCATTCGCGCACGGCAAGTTTAAGACGAAGACTAATTGCGCGCAGCAACTGATCGCCAAATTGATGGCCATGGCTTTCATTCATGTGACGGAAGTGATCAACATCCAAGACCAACAAAGCAAACCCTTTTTGCTCACGTTTGGCAATGCGGATGGCTTGGTCCATTTGTTGTTGGAAAAAATGCCGATTCGGTAAGGCGGTTAATTCATCATGTTCGGCTAAAAACATCATTTCCGCTTCCGTGGCTCGCAGCGGCCCTAAATCAGTCACGACGGCGGCATAATGTGTCACCTGACGATGTTCATCAAACACCGCATTGATACTCAGCTGCACCGGGATCACTTCGCCATCTTTGCGTTTGTTATACATCTCGCCTTGCCAGTGATGCTCTGCCGCCAGCTGTGCCCATACCTCTTGGTAAAACTCAGTGCCATGCCGACCGGAATCAAACATGGAGGGCAACTGTCCGAGTAATTCGTGCTCTTCGTAGCCAAACAGTTGGGTAATGGCCGGATTGGCTGAGATAATACGTTTGCTGGTATCGGTAATTAAAATACCTTCGCGACTGCTACTAAACACGGCCGCGGCAAGGCGCAGCCCTGCTTCTTGTTGCTTCTGCGCAGTTAAATCCACATCTAAACAAAAAATCTGCACCGGTTTACCTGGCAATTGCACCACCGCATGCCCGGAAAATACCGGCACTAAATGCCCATCTTTATGCTGTAACTGCAACTCGCCGGAGCCAATCGCCTGCCCGGTCGAGGCCATTTGCGCAATGGTCGCGGCCACCTCATCGCGCATGGCGGCCGGAATGATTAAATCCAATAAATTGGCACCCACAGCTTCGTTTTGCCGATAGCCGTACATGGTCTCGCTGGTTTTATTCCAATAAAAGGTGGTGCCATCGGCTTCATAGCCTTGGATGGCAATCCCGGGGGCATTATCGAGCAGTACCCGAAAGCGTAAATCGCTTTCGATCCACTGCTCTTCCACTTGCTTTTGTACCGAGATGTCTTCAATTTCTAACAAAATATGACTAAGCCGATGCTGGCTATCCAAAATACAGCGCACACTGTATTCCTGCCAATAGTGCTGACCATCCGGTCTTTTAATCAAATACTCGCCGGTGGCGGTTTTTTGGCTTTGCTGCACATAACGAAGCGTATCTTGCATTGCGCTTTGCAAATCTTCGGGGTAAACCGCATAAAGCGGCTGCCGCAAAATAGCGGTAGCACCTAAACCACTGAGTTGGTAAAAACGTTCGTTCGCATAAGTTACCTGGCCGTCGGCATCACAAATCACCACGCCCGCCGGGGTTTGTTCGATGGCTTTGGATAACAAATCCAAGCGCTGTAACGCTTCGCTTCGTTCGACCAAAAATGCCGCCACACTGACGCTAAATTGGATCAGATCCAGTTCCGCCGCGTTGGGCTCGCGGCTGGTGTTGGCGTAAATGGCAAAGGTACCGATTAATTGTTTTTGGCTATCAAAAAATGGCGTGGACCAACAGGCTTTCAGTTGTGGGTAAGGTGCCACCAAATGCTTGTGATTTTGCCATAACAAATCCGTTTGAATATCTGCCACATAGACTGCTTTCCCCGTCGCGGCGGCCGTGCCGCAGGAGCCGACGCCATAACGGATCGGCGCGCCATCCACCGCACGGTTATATTCAGGCGGCAAACTCGGCGCGGCGCCATGGCGTAAACATTGTTGATGCCGATCAACCAGCAAGATACTGCAATAAATGCCACTGATCTGTTGTTCAGAAAAACGCGCCAATTCGGTCAGTAATTCCGCTAAGGGGGCATGATCCGCTAAACGTTGTAGTAAAAATGCTTGCGCATGCTGCTGTGATAACTGATGCCGTTCCCGCTGCAGATTATGCCAACACACCAACATCAGCGCGGGCTGGGTGGCCGTGACTGGCAAAGGCGCCGCTGCGGCCGCCTGCTGCGTCGCGGTCATGTCGGTATGCCACGCCAGTGGCACCAACTGATACCGAAAGTGCAATGCCTGTCCTGCCAAGGTTGCCAGCCACGCGCCTTCACCTTGCTGTGCTTTCACCCGTCCCGCGGCCAACTGCGTTTGCAGCTGCTGCCAAAACGCTAAGGCCTCTTTTTGTTTGGCGATGAGGGTACTAAAAGGCACCCCCACCAATGACGCAGCATCCGGATACGCCAGATCACGCAGTGCGGCTTGATTGATAAAACAGATATCGCCTTGCCCATTGACCCCAACCACCGCATCCTGGCCATGTTGTAATAACAGCTGCGCGAGCGCATGATCATTCACTGATAACGCATTGCCAGATAACGCATTGCCCGATAGTGCATTGCCCGAAAATGAGGTCGACTGTGCATGGCCACCGTTCACCATATCACCGTTCACCAGATCAAGGTCACGCGACAGCACGGCGTGGACCGATTCTGGCGTAGCCAGCGGCTGTAGCATGATCCAGCATTGTGGTGAGCTGGTCGTTTCAAACAGATAAAACTGCAATTGCCAGAGCGGCGTTCGATATAACTGTGGCTCTGCGAGATGCGGTTGCTCGGCGATAGGTAAGGAACTCAGCAGCAGGCTGGTGCTTTCGCCTTGGCTAAATAACTGCTGTAATCGACGCTGACATTGCTGCCATTCGTCGTCGCTTAACTGGGTAAGGATATCGGGACTATGGGCTTGATCTCGCCACAGCGACCAAAAACCAGGGCTCGCCTGCAGGACCTTGCCTTGTTGATCCAACTGCGCAATGTATATCGGTAGGCTGGTGTTCGAGAGGACATCCCCACACAATGAGCTCGCGGCTTTGGACCATGCGCGCCACAGTGCTGTCGCCAACAATAACAACGTTAAGCTATTGAGCATAAAGGCCGACGGCAACCACGCCGAAGCCGGCAGCACGGCATGCAACAGGATCAAATCCATGCCACTGAGCCGGATAATCAACACCAGTAAAATCAGCTGATTAAACGTTGAAAACCACCCGTCGCGTCGGCGCAGAGACATCGAAGTTTCGTGCGTCGCCATGCATCCCTCCTATGGCTTATTGGGCATTCCTTAGGGCCGCAGCACCTGTGCAATATCCAAGCATAGCGCAGCATCGGCGAATGGCTAGCCAGTCCCATGAACACATCACAGCCGCATGATGTCATCGTTGCGCCACACGGCAGGAACTGGCGACACTAGCGACAATCGCGAAAAGGTGTAGTGCTAAAACGCATACACCAAGGTTAACGAGGTTTGGGTGTCGGTTTTGGCCTTGCCAACCGGCACTTCGCTGTCCGATTGCACCACAAAGGCCGCTTTCATTTGCATCCGACCATTGATTTTGGCACTGATCGAACTTTCTGCTTGCACCCTGGTATTGTCAGCGCTGTATTCCACCGTCAGTTTTTGCCGAAAGGCCGCGGTTTCGGTAAATTGCCAATCAAAACTGGTGGCTGCCCGCAGTAAGGCACCTCGTTCATCTTGCTCATCGGCGCGTTTGGCTTGGTAATAACCCGGACCAATCTCCGCTTCCCAGCGTTTGTGCTGGTCCACATACAGCATGTCACCATAACCCACCGACAGTAAGCTGTAACGCTGATACGCGCCGAACTCATCATGCGTATGGCTGGCTAAGCCGTACAACTCGGCGTGATCTTTATCTAATTTATAGGCACTCTTCAGCGATGCTTGATAACGTTCGGCTGATTTTTCCGTGTAGTCAGTGCCATCGGCGCGTTTGAGATTATCTTCTTTAAAAAAAGCCGACAGCTGATAATCATTGCTCCACGATTGCAATTCTTGCTTGGATTCCAGCTTGCCACTGAACGAGCTACCCTCGGTGTTGCCCGAGGTAAAAATAGCGCCCAGTTCGGCAGTGCTTTGCCAGCCCAGCGCAGTTGGTACCCCTTCTTGCGCCTGCAAGCTGCAGGGCAGCAGCAGTACCACGCCAAGCTGACGGAAAAAACATGATCTCTTCAACATACCGCTCATTCACTCTCCTTATTCATGCTTCATGTGTAGCGCCATCTGCGGGAATGGGATCTCGATCCCCGCTTCATCCAGCGTTAACTTAATTTTTTCTAATAAATCCCAGTACACCGGCCAATAATTGGCCGCGATCACCCACGCGCGCACTTCCAATTGCACCGATGAATCCGCCAGTGCGGTGACAATCACCTGTGAATTTGGTGTCGCCAGAATGCGTTCATCCGCGCTTAACAACTGTTGCAGCAAGGCTTTGGCGTCGCGCAAATTCGCGTCGTAACTGATGCCAACCTTGATATCAACCCGTCGATTCGCCTCCGCCGAGTAATTGACAATAGGGCCGCCGGTGATTTGCGAGTTCGGTACAATGATTTTTTTGTTGTCGGCCGTTTTGAAGATGGTTTGGAAGATATCAATACGCTCGACCATGCCGCTAATACCCGCCACATCGACCCAATCGCCAGCTTTAAACGGCCGAAATACAATTAACAGCACGCCGGAGGCGAAATTCGATAACGACCCTTGCAACGCCAACGCAATGGCTAAGCCGGCGGCCCCCAAAATGGCGATAAACGATGCGGTTTGGATCCCTAAGTGTGACAATGCAATCAGCGCCGTGGCAATCAATACCCCGGCATACACAATGCTGGTTAAAAACGACACAATAGCGCGGTCGACATGCCGCAATAACAACGCCTTCCCCACCAAACGCGAAATGACCGCCGCCAGATGACGACCAATATAAAAAATAACAATAGCGACCAGCAGCTTTAGCGAGAAAGCAATGATAACATCTTGGTTTTTATGCAAATAACTTAGAATTTGTTCGAACGACATGAATGCTCCTCATGGGTTAAATCAGCGGGTCGGCAGCGCGATAGTGGTCAGGCTGCATGGCGTTTCTGCCTCGATGCACCTTGCAATCTAACGCATTGGCGATGACACTCGTTCACCACAGGTGTTCCATCTCAACACAGGACAGTGAAACGACAGTATGATTGAACATTCTATCACTCAGGCGCTGCAGGGTCTTGGCCGCTGCGGCGATATCGGTCTTCGGATCGACCAACACGGCCAATGGTGGTATCAACACAGCCTGATCCAGCGTCCGGCCTTAGTGTCACTCTTTGCCAGTGTGCTGCATTGTGAGGCGGGGCAACATTATTTAACCACGCCCGCCGAATCGGTGCCGGTGGAGGTCGACGACTGTGCTTTTATCGTGACCGACTACCGCTGGACCGCCGACCAGCCCCCACGGCTGGAATGGCAAACCAATATAGGGCAATGGGTGTTAACCCAGACTGAACAACAGTTAAAATTACGCCCGCCCCGCACACAAACAAGCCCGCCCCACCGCGCTGCCGCGCTGCCAGCCCCCTTGCCATATTTGCAATTGGAACGCGGCCTCGAAGCACGTTTACACCGCAATCTGTATTACGCCTTATTAAATGAAGCCCAGTTAGAAACCCAGCCCAATGGCAGCATCGACGCCGTCATTTACAGCGCCGGCATCCGACTGTGTTTGGCACGCGAGCGGGTGTAGGTGGGGGGTTATGGCAGTGGGTCGAGCGCATTCAATATTATGCATTATATCTTTGATGCATAATATTGAATGAAGTCACACAGACTATTGAACACCCTCCTTAGCAGACTAACCGATTTCCAATCCCACCTCCCTGCCCACGCCGGAATTTACATAGTCTCAGCTAAGATATGTTCGCTCTTGATCAAGACGCGTGCGAGTCGGCACTGCCGCTGGGAAAGTTTACGCGCGATTCCATGGTTCTTTGCCCGGGCGCAGAGAATGACCATCTGGAATAGGTTGCGGTTAACCGGTTAGTGACAACTTCTATTGCTGGCCGGTTAACCACGATAGCCGCGCAGTGTGATTGTTTTTTACGCAAACAGTTTTTGTTAGCTTCGTCATGTCGCGATTTTTACTACTTCTAAGTTATTAAATTTATTACCTTCCCCAATCCTACATTTCTAAAAAGCACAAAATTAATAACAAAAAAGAATATTTAGCACCCTTGTTTTTACAATTTGCCCCATCTAAAGTGCATGCTGTTTTCTTTTTGTATACATTTATGTAGCGAGAGGTTGGTGTGACCGTGCAAGGCGAACAAGGATTGTTCCGCGCGAATGCTGTCAAGCAGCAAAGCGCCCGTTTAGACGGTGATGTCATTGTTGCGCAACCGCTCAGCAGTACTCTGCTAACGGCGATTTTATTGGCTGTTGTGCTGGGGCTGCTTATTTTTTTAAGCCTGGCCAGTTTTAACCGCAAAGAAACCGTCAGTGGATATTTAAAGCCTGATATGGGGCTGGCAAAAGTGATGTCACCGCGTAGCGGGGTGATCCGGCAGTTGTATGTGGCAGACGGCCAGCAGGTACAGGCCGGTGATCATCTGGCGTTGGTTGCGGTGCCGGATGAGCTGGCGAAAGGCGATAGTTTGTCCGCTACCTTGCAGCAGGGCATTGGCCAACAAGCTGAGCTGGTCAAACTACGCCGCCAACAGCTCATCACCCAGTTTAATCAACAAACCAGTGAATATAACAACCGCTATAGCCTCAGCCAAAGCTTACTGAAAGACTTGCATGCCCAGCAGCAATTACTGCAGCAGCGCCTGGCGTTAAATATTCAGCGACAAGACAACTTTACGGCGTTAACGCAGCGCGGCGCTATTTCTGCGACTGAACTGCAGCAACAGCAAGAACTGGTGCTCAATATCCACCAGCAACTGGCTGAACTGAACGCCAATATACAAAACCAAAAATCGCAAATCGCTCAGTTAGCCGGTTTTATCGAACGGCTGCCGGGCGAACATCAACAACAATTGGCGCTGTTGGATAGCGAATTATCGCGCCTGATGCAGCAGCACACGGAATTGAGCGCCCGCGGCGAAATGTTAATTACCGCGCCGGTCAGTGGCCGGGTTACCAATTTGGTTGCTACTGCGGGCAACACAGTGCGCCCGGAGTTACCACTGCTGACGATTATGCCGGATAACGCCGAGCTACAAGCTATTTTACTGGTGCCAACTCGTGCTTTTGGTTTTGTGCAACCCGGCCAGCACACCCGGTTACGTTTTGATGCCTTTCCGTATCAACGTTTTGGCTTATATGACGGTGAAGTAATAAAAACGGCGCAGGCAATCGTGCTTCCGGGAGAAGTCGATATGCCTGTCACCGTGCAGGAACCAGTGTACCTGGTACAGGTCGCACTGGGACAACAAGAGATCCGCGCTTATAGCACAACAGTCCCGCTGCAATCGGGCATGTTGTTAAGCGCAGGTATCGTGCTGGAACAACGCAGCCTGCTAGCTTGGTTGTTTGAGCCGATTTTAAGCCTGAAAGGGCGGTTATAACGCTCGGTAAAGCAAACCTTTAAACTTAAAATGTCTCAAGGAGGGATAATCTGCAAGAGTTAACATTTGAGCAAGTTGAAGAAGTGAGTGGTGAGAATAGTTGCACTTATGGTGGTCAGACTTACTCAGAAGGTTCAAGAGTAGAGCAAGCTGGTGAAGTTATGGTTTGCCGTGGTGGCGAATGGGTTAGAGCTAAATAATTTAATAATAAGCCTTTGGGGCTTGTATTTAAATATGAGGGTGAGGATGAAAATTACTGCAATTGTTACTGGGGCGATGCTTTTAACCAGTCTGAGCTCGTTTGCAACTGAAGAAAAAGCAGAAAATCCTAAAAAAGATTTTGAGCGTTACTGTTATTTAGACGATAAAGCTTACTCTGCTGGGGCCCGAATTGAACAACATGGCAGGGTTGTGCAATGTCGTCGCAACAGCGAAGGTTTATTGTCTTGGCAAGAGCCAGAAAAGTAATTTGATAGTAGGGGCTTTCAGCCCCCACTATGTTAGTGGTTTAAAATATGTTCGAAGCAAATTGCCCACACTGTAATAAGGTATTGAAATTACATCACAGGAGCAAACTAATTTTTCACTCTGAAATTGAATGTATTCACTGTTCTAGGCTAGTTAGGGTAAAACAAAGCGCATCTCTTGCTAATTCAATTTTTATAGGATGCTTGATAGGTGTTGGGTTGCCGATATTCTTTGATAGTGATATACCAACAGTAATTGTAGTCACTCTCGTTTCAGTTTTCATTTTGCAGAAAATAGTTGATGTTTTGTATCCGCTCGAGTCTGCCGAAGATTTTTTATGACCATATTCGCGCCAACTTGTTGGTGTATTATTTTTTTGCATATTTTGGCTTGTATGCCTCTGTTCGGTTTTATTTTAATACTTGGTGATTAGAATGTATGTCTCTCACAAAGGTGGTAAGTTGAAAAATCTGCATGGGTTATTTTATATAAATTTAATCTTTGCTATTTTATTTTTATTCTATTTGTGCGGAAAACTAATCGGAGCCGATATCATAAAATATCTGACGGATCCCCAAAAACCTTTTCGCCATATCAATCACTTAGCAGACTAACCGATTTCCAATCCCACCTCTTTGCACACGCCAGAATTTACCGAGTCGCAGCCAGCAAAATCGGTGGGCTAAACCTATAAATTTTATAGGTTTTATGTGCATTACTGCCTAAGCCCTATATAACAAGGTGCGCAAACTATGTTTGCCCCGAATGCTTACCAAATGTTGGTAAGCTAGCGACATGGGCGGTGCGCCGCCCTACACCACACTCGAATATCGTTGTTGTTGCTCGAGCAAATAGGCATCAAAACAGGCGGCAATCACCCGTACCCATGGTCGACCGCGGGCCGTGACTTGTAACTGGTGGTGCTGCCATTGGATTAAACCATCTGCCAATGGCATGTCGAGTTGGCGCAGGCTTTGTGCAAAATAATCGCCAAAATCCAATTGCCAGCGCGCCGCCACCTTGGCTGTGTCCAGTTTAAAATTGCACATCAGCTCGGCAATAATATCGGCACGGATCAGATCATCGCGGCTGAGTAACATGCCCTTTTGAATCGCATGGCTTGGGATTGGCGCTAATTCAGGCGCGATTTCAGACGCTATTTCAGGTGCAATTTCAGGTTTTAGGTTTGGCGAAAACCTGTCAGCGGCATGATGTTCATGCGGTACGTCTGCTTTTAATTCAGCAGCGACGTCCGACGTCTGGCACATCCGATGCGCCGAACTTGCGCACACCTCATCCATCTCTGGTGCGGCGGCGCTCATATGCTGCCGATAATACAGCGTTAAATCTTTTTCATGCTGCCAAATCGCCGCCCCCACTTGGCTAATGGCCGACACACCAAGCCCCAACAGGGCATCGGTGTTATCCGTGGTGTAGCCTTGGAAATTGCGCTTTAATACGCCTTGCTGCTGTGCTATGGCTAGAGGATCATGTGGTTTGGCAAAATGATCCATGCCAATGGCAACATAGCCCGCCGCCGTCAGCGTATCGACCGCCAGCGCCAATAGCGCCAGCTTGGTGGCCGCATCGGGCAAGGTATCGCTGGCGATTTTGCGCTGCGCGGCAAAACGCTCGGGCAAATGCGCATAGCTAAACATCGAAATCCGATCCGGATCGAGCGTCAGCACTTGCTGCAAGGTGGCCGCAAAGCCACTGAGCGATTGATATGGCAACCCATACACCAAATCCAAATTGACCGATTCTATACCCTGGGTTCGTGCGGCCTGCACCAACTGTGCCACCAAAGCGTAGGATTGCTCGCGATGAATGGCCTGCTGCACCTTGGCATCAAAATCTTGCACGCCAAAACTCACCCGGCGAAAACCCAGCTCAACCAGCACCGCCAGTTTGGCGGCATCGCAGCTGCGAGGATCAATTTCAATACTCAGCTCGGCATCAGCACTAAAGCGAAAATAACGGCGCAGCTCGCGCAGTAATAAGCGCAGCTGTGGCTCATCCAAAAAGGTTGGCGTACCGCCACCTAAATGCAATTGCTGCACCTGTTGCTGCTGACAGGCGTTATGATAAAACGCCATCTCACGGACCAAGGTGGCCAAATAACGATCGGCTTTTTGCTGATCTCGACTGATGACTTTATTGCAACCGCAGTAGTAACAAAGCTGACGGCAAAACGGTATATGCACATACAAACTCAGCGCAGGCCCGGCGTTTTGCAGCGCCTCAAGCGCCGTTTGCGGTGCAAAGTTGGATTGCAGTAACAATGCCGTGGGGTAAGAGGTGTATCGTGGCCCTTTGACATGGTACTTTTGCACAAGGCTTTCATCGGAAAAGGCTGTTGTCATATCGCATTCACTCAGGTTGATCTTTGCCTAGTGTATGCATTGTGCTCTGATAGGCCTTGATCCAACACAATAGAACGATAAAAACCAGGAACATCATCATGCGATTATTCCCAAATTCAGCCCTGATCAGCAGTGTGGTGGCAGCCAGCAGCCTACTGACCAGTGTGTGTTATGCCGATATCGTCATCCACGCCGGCCGCGTCATCACCGCCGAACAAAATCAGGTATTGGAACAAAGTACCATCATCGTCAAGGGCAACCGCATTGCCACCATAGTGGCGGGCTATCAAGCCCCTGCAGCCGGTGATCAACTGATTGACTTGCGCCAACACACCGTGATGCCGGGCCTGATGGATATGCACACGCATTTTTCCCATCAAAGCAGCCCAACCGCTTACAGCGAAGCCATGAGCATGAACGAAGCTGACTATGCGCTGCGAGGCGCCAGCTTCGCCCGTAAAACCCTCGACAGCGGCTTTACTACAGTGCGCGAATTGGGCGACACCGCGCATATCAGCACCGCCCTGCGCAAAGCCATTGCCGCCGGTTATATCCAAGGTCCACGCATTTATACCGCCGGCCGCTCGATTGCCAGTACTGGCGGCCATGCCGACCCCACCAATGGCCTGAGCTACGCAAAAATGGGCGATCCAGGCCCAGCGGATGGTGTGGTCAATGGGGTGGATGATGCCCGCAAAGCGGTGCGGCAACGCTACAAAGAAGGTGCGGACCTGATCAAAATCACCGCCACCGGTGGTGTGTTAAGCGTGGCCAAAAGTGGCATGAACGCGCAATTTCATGACGATGAGCTGGCTGCGATTGTTGCCACCGCCAAAGACTACGGCATGAAAGTGGCGGTACACGCCCACGGTAAAGAAGGCATGGAGCGCGCCATTAAAGCTGGCGTCGCCTCGATCGAGCATGGCACTTACATGGACAATACCACCATGCAGCTGATGAAAAAACACGGTACTTACTATGTGCCCACCATCAGTGCTGGCCGCTATGTGGCGGAAAAAGCCAAAATTCCGGGATTTTTCCCTGAAATGGTGCGCCTGAAAGCCGCCGCCATTGGCCCCTTGATCCAGCAAACCTTTACCAATGCCCACAAGGCTGGCGTGAAGATTGCGTTTGGCACTGATGCCGGCGTTGGCATGCATGGTGATAATTGGCTGGAATTTGTGTATATGACCGAAGGTGGCATGTCGCCGTTGGCAGCCATCCAAAGTGCCACGATCCACGGCGCGCGTTTATTGGGCGTCGAGGATACCTTGGGCAGCATCAAAGCAGGGAAACTGGCGGATTTAGTCGCAGTGCCTGGCAATCCATTGCAAGATATTCAACAAATGGGACAGGTGCAATTTGTGATGAAAGATGGGGTGGTCGTCAAATCACCCGCATCGACGGCGCAGTAAGCAAGGCCAATATGACCGGGCTGTCTCTCAGCTCGGTATTTAACAGCTGTATTTAACGGCGATATGTAATGCGGATCGTAAGCGGCGGTCGGTAGCGAAGGTCGGTGGCAAAAGCGTAGCCGCCGCCGTTACGCTGTATGACGCTGTATGACGCGGTATGACGCGGTATGACGCGGTATAACATAGCAGCGCTGTACAAGATCAGTACCTTATACATAAGCGCCGTATTACATCAGTACCGTTTTGATCAGCCTCGTTTACCTAAGCACCGTTTTACCTAAGCGTCATCTCGCTAGCACAGTGAATATTGAGCGCAGCCAGATGTGCGTCAAACGTGTCGTCAATCAATGCGCGAGCGACTTAATGCTTGGGTTCTAGCACCTGCAGCAAGGCCGTGAGGTCGGCCATGATCGCCGACTTTTGTGAAATTTCGGTTTGTTGCCGCTGATGATCAAGTTTACGTCGGACAGGCTTTTCCAGCGCCGTCCATGCCTCGTGGGTTGGCATATCTTTGACGCAATCATACATGGCAAACAGCCCTGGATAACGACATGCCTGCGCCAACTCCGGCTGCAGATTTTCCAACAGCACCCAAATCCGCAGGGCACCTTCCGACAATTCGCATTGCCCTTCTAAGGTTGCCCGCGCGATCAGCACAATACTATCGAGCAAATACTGTTGGTGTTCCGCCCGTTTCCGCTCCAGCGCTTGCTGCGCTTGCTGTTGCTGTTGTTTTTGCTGAGCCAATTGCGATAACAACTTGCCAAGATAAAACGCCAAACCAAGCACAATCAATACTGCAACAGCCGCTAAGGCATACCACATGACATATTCCTTATTTACAACTCAACAGGTTTTAAACGCTAGATAGCATTTAAGGGCATGATAGGTCGATCCGCTTAGTCGTCGCCGAGCAGCTCTTTACGCCAATCTGTTTGTTCAAAACGCGCCAGCGGATCAATTGGATCATCCTGTTGCGGCGCATCGCCGTCATCCAGCTCGGCTTCGGCGTCATCTAAGCCTAATATGCTCAGCAGTTCGGCATGGCGTGCCGTTTTGCTATTGAAATATTTGGCGTCTTTGCCGGTTAAGATTTCACCTTGCTCAACTCGATCCACCAAGGCCAATAAACGCTCATCCTGCTCTAATTGCGCCAATTCATCGGCAGGCGCGATAGCCACCGGCCTGACTTTCGCCAGCTGCGCTTTAGGCTGCGTGCTGGGTAACATTAGTTTTTCTTCGGCCGGAGTCAGCACCAATGCAATCGGCTTTTTACTGCCATGGCGTGGATCTTTATTTTTTTGCTGTTGCTGTACGGCGTGATCTTTACTCAGCAGCACGGCATTGCGGCTACCCGATTTTAAACCTGCGCCTTTTTTCTTACTTTCTTCAGGGCGGTCTCGCTCTTGCCGCGCTTCAGATTTGGGCTTATTGCGAATACCGATCTGGCCGGAAGTACGGGATTTTTTGATACGAGTCATAATGTCTACCTGAGTAAAAGGGCGCGTATTTTAGCCAGTTTTCACCCTATTGCCTATGTTTTTTCCACGCCCAGCCATATGGCAGCGCTCGAACAAAGGTAAGGTATTGAAAGCATGTGCATTGAAAAAAACAAAACGGCGGTAAGTGAAACTTACCGCCGTCGAAGATGTTGTGTCATGGACACTGGATTTAGTTACGTCTTCCTAACTGAACGACGACACCCTGTCTGCTCAGTTTCCCTATGTTGTTGCGTCACTTTCCCTGTATAAATTTAGTTATTCGCGATCGTCCTGATACTTTCTTATTCATCCATGTTGCGTGTAACACGCTCACGCCATTCCGCGTATTTAATGACAAAGCTTGGTTGCTTTCCGTGCAACAATTCCGTTTTGTTTTGTGTTACGAACTGTAACGAAGTGATAATTTACTCCGATTGCATTAAATAACAATAGGCCGATCAAAATTTTTTTGAAAAAAAATGAACCATTTTGAAAAGCGCTATAAATACAAATAGTTAAAAAATAAAATTTTTAACTGGCGAAAAAATTAGCAGAAATTACGCACAGCCTTGTGCGAAATGTCTCACAAACAGCCACAGCATAACGCCGCTGCCGGCCGCTGCCATCTTTACAATGTGCTGCATATGTAACCAAATCGGTGCGGATGCCCATGCCGCAGCGCAAGCGCGTTACTCTCGCCCCGCATGCATCACGCGAAAACATGGTCAATCCGCAGCTGCCAGCTAAAAAAAAACCAGTCGCAGTGGCGACTGGTTTTTCTGTGGCGATCTTAGGCTTGGCTGAGGGCTGAAATACTATCAGGCCACGTCATCCGCACATTAGTGCAGACCACCTAAATACTTCGACAGCACTTCAATGTCATGATCGGTCAATTTCTTCGCCACATCACGCATCATGCCGTTCGGATCGTTCGCACGGTGACCGGCACGGAAGGCTTCTAACTGCGCTTTGATATAGGCTGGGTGTTGGAATGAAATACGTGGGAATTTCGCTAAGCTGTGGCCAACACCGCGTGGACCATGGCAAGCGACACAAGCGGCGATACCGCGATCCGCATCACCACCCATAAACAATTTTTGCCCTTCCGCTACCACTGCTTCAGGTGTGGTGCCTGACTTCATTTGTTGTGATGCAAAGTACGCCGCTAAATCTTTCATGTCTTGATCAGACAGCGCTGCGACCATACCGGCCATCACGGCGTTATTCCGGCCTTCTTTACCACCTGACGCGGCACCGGCTTTGAATTCTTTTAATTGTTTATAGATGTAACTTGCATGTTGGCCTGCAATTTTCGGATACATATCGGTAGGGCTATTACCATCTGGCCCGTGACATGCAGCACAGGTCGCCGATTTTGCTTTACCGGCTTCAGCATTGCCGAATTCTTCGGCGTTGGCCTGACCGACCATTCCCAACAAAAGCATGACTGGAAGTACTAATTTTTTCATGTTGTGCCGTCTCTGTTTAGATTTGCGCCCGCCCTACTGCAGCCACAAAAATAATAACCCTAGTTTTTATGCCTATTTTACACGATTATTGCTGCGAGAAAATCCCAATCATTCGGTGAATGCTTCTTCCGATCCACGCTTTCCGCTACACTATAGCTAAATTTCATCTCGGAGTACGACGTGTACAAAGCAAAATTCAACTATCAGCTGACGCATTTCTTGACCAGCGCCCCCGATATTCGGGCGTTACCGGCTGATACCGGCATCGAAGTTGCCTTTGCTGGCCGCTCCAACGCCGGCAAGTCAAGCGCACTTAACACATTGACTAGACAAAACAATTTAGCCAGAACCAGTAAAACGCCAGGCCGCACCCAGCTGATCAATACCTTTGCATTGGCCGAAAATAAACGCTTGATCGACCTGCCTGGTTATGGTTTTGCCAAAGTACCTTTAGAAGTAAAAGAAAAGTGGCAAAAATCGCTGGGTGAATATCTCATGAAACGACAAAGCTTAAAAGGCCTTGTCGTTTTAATGGATATTCGTCATCCACTCAAGGACTTAGACCAACAATTGATCTATTGGGCCGTGGAAAGCAAGCTCTCGGTATTACTGCTGTTAACCAAAGCTGACAAACTAAGCCCCGGCCCACGCAAAAAAACATTGCTCGAAGTGCGCGAAGCGGCGCTTGCCTTCATGGGCGACGTCACTGTGCACACCTTTAGCTCCCTCAGTCGCCAAGGGTTAGACAACCTTGAGCAAGTGTTGGATGACTGGTTTAGCCGCGATGATGGCAACGCCATACCTCACGAGTAACACACTTCGCTCGTCAGCAGTCGAAGGCTGCTGACGGCCATGGCGGCGCTTGATTCATCTCGCCACGCTTACAACCACCGATTTATACTTTAATACGGTATTCACCCGCCTAGGATAACAATGACAACGGCACATGCCGGCCAAGCGGTTGTACACAAAAGCTGTCACCTCAGCTAAAAATCAAGCGAAATATCGCGCCAACGCCTTGTTCGTCGTCGCTCGAGGGCGGTGGCACACAGATCAGATCGCCGCCATGATTCACCATAATTTGTTTTGCCAGCGCGAGCCCAATGCCCGATCCCTGCGGTTTTGTAGTAAAAAAAGGCACAAAAATCATCTCGCGCGCACTCTCTGTAATGCCAGGGCCGTTATCCTGCACCGTTACACACAGCTGCTGATCGTGGATAGTATTTAGGGTTAAGCTAATCGCAGGTGAGGCCCGACTAAAAGTGGGTAAGGTAAAGGCTTCTAAGGCGTTTTTGATTAAATTAATCAGGACTTGTTCAATCTGCGCTGCATCATATGCCACGGCGCGATCCGCCTGAATGTGGAGATGGCAATGCACACCGCGCTGACGAAATTCGGCCTGATACAACTGCATGATCTGCTGCAGGAGAGGGCCAAGTGTCGCCGCTTTACATTGTGGTGGCGGCAACGCGGCCACCGCACGAAAATCATGAATAAAGGCCGCCAAATGCTGAGTGCGTCGACTAAGCGCGGTCAATGCCAGCTGCAAATCAGCTTTATCATCTGGATCGGTAAAACAAAGCTCCGCGGGCAATAACTGTAAACAGCTCTCGGCCATCGAACTGAGCGGTGTGACGGAATTGGCTACCTCATGGGTAAGCACACGGATCAACCGGTTATAAGCTTGCTGTTCACGCTGATTTAAAGGCGTGTGGATCGATTGCAGGCTCAATAAGCGGATCGGCTCGCCAGCGATGGTGGCCACACTGACGTTGAGCTGTAAGGTATCGGGCTGCTCGCCACTGTGCCATGCGATGGTGGCTTGCTGGTGGTGCTTGGCGTTTAACACTAACTCGACCAACGCAGCACCCGCCGCAAAGGCGTCGACATTGCGCACGCGCTGTCCCAGCAAACGCACGGCCGCAGGGCTTTGCTCGATCACCTCGCCATTATCCCGACAGATCAGCAGCGCCAACTCAGTGTGCAATAACACTTGGGTTAAAAACTGCGCTTGCTGTTCCGCCGCTAAACGCGCCTGCTGCATGCGTTGCCGCGCGGCATCAAACGACTGTCGCAGCGGATCGCCTGCGGGCAGACCTAAACTGCTATCGCCATTGGCCAATGCTTGAAAGAGCCGTTCGGGTAATCGACGTTGGCGCGCCATCCAGGCTTGCAGTTGCCATACCAACAGCAGCGTGCACAAGATTCCCATCCAGAACAATGCGGAACTACCATAGCGCTGCCATAACCAAAGATCAAACGCGCCCACCAGCGCAAGCCCGCCCAGCGCACACCACTGCAGCAGTGGATGAAGTTGTATCGACACCTTACATCTCCTTGGTTGATGGTTGGCTCGCGGCTATTCCACTACAGGCCATATTTTTCCAAGCGGCGGTACAAGGCGCCGCGCGTCAATCCGAGTGCTTTCGCACTATGGCTGACATTGCCCTGAAAATGCCGCAGCGCCGCTAAAATCGTTTGCTGCTCAACCCACTCCAAGTTAAAGACGGGTGCATCACTGGCCACGCCAGCGGGCTCGGATGACACAGCAAATGCTGCGGTGGCAGACGACGCATCAAGTGGTGGTGTGAGCTGCGTAGTGAGCTGCGTAGCAAGCTGGGCAGGGACATGCACGGGCCGGTCAATCGCAGGCAATAAACTATCTGCCGCTGTTCCCAGTAAAATAGCCAGATCGGGCTGGCCGCCGTCGGTAAGAATAACCGCACGCTCCATGGCATGTGCCAGTTCACGCACATTCCCTGGCCAATGATAGGCCTGTAATTGGCGCATGAGTGTGGCGCTTAACTGCAGTTCTTTGTGATACTTTTCGCCATACAACTGCAAATAATGCTGCGTTAACAATGGAATATCATCAAGACGCTCACGCAGTGGCGGCAGGCGTAATTCAATGGTATTGATGCGGTACAATAAATCCTGCCGAAAGCGGCCCTCAGCCACAGCCTGTGGCAAGGCTTCATTGGTGGCACAAATCAGCCGAATATCAACCGGCAACGCTTTACTGCCGCCCACCGGCGTGACGGTGCGATTTTGCAGTGCAGCCAGCAATTTCACTTGCTGACTCAGCGGTAAATTGCCAATTTCATCCAAAAATAAACTGCCACCATGTGCCAGCTCAAACCGACCGATGCGGTCGGCCTTGGCATCCGTAAACGCACCTTTTTTATGGCCAAATAATTCACTTTCAAACAAGGTGCCAGATAACGAACCCATATCCAAACTGATAAAAGGCCCATCCAGCCGCTGGCTTTGCTGGTGAATGGCATGCGCGGTCAGCTCTTTGCCGGTGCCACTTTCCCCGGTAATTAAAATATTGGCATCGGTTTGCGCAGCTTTGCCAATCAGCTCAAACACCTGCTGCATGGCACTGCTTTGGCCCAGCAATGCTGGTGCGCGGGTTTGGCTTAACACGGCACTTAGCCCGCGCGCTTGGCGGCTGAGCTGACCTAAAGCCTGTTTATCGCGCGCATGCGCCAAGGCGGTCGCCACCGTGGTCAGAAGTTGATCATTGTGCCAAGGTTTACTGACAAAATCGGTGGCGCCGCATTTGATAGCCTCCACCGCCAATTGCACATCGCTGTATGCCGTCATCAAAATTACCGCGATCGCGGCATCCTGGGCATGGATTTTCTTTAACCAATAAAATCCTTCTTGGCCACTGATGGCATCGCGGTGGAAATTCATGTCCAGCACCACCACGTCCACCGGCTGCTGTTGCAATGTGGGCTCAATCGCAAAAGGATCCGCCAGCGTAATCACCTGCTGGTAATGCTGTTTTAGCAACAAACGCGCCGCTAATAAAATATCTGGGTTGTCGTCCACGACCAGCACTGTCGCCTGTTGTTTCATCGGCACCCTCCGCTATCCATATCTAGGTGAGTGCGCCACCAGGGCCCCATCACCGCAAAATTGTCCATTTATGGACAGTTACCGTCGTTGGCACTGTACCACCAGCGGACACTTGTTCAACATCAACCTCGCATAAAATAACATATCTACATGTTTTATATGGAATTTAATTCTTGGCACGCCAATTGATACTTTCTTGTCATCGCATCAGCCCAAGCGTGGCCTTGTTGTAATTCAGGAGTTATCGATGGATAAAAAAATTACCCGCTCACCACTAAAACGGCATGCTCGTCATCTGATGGCCGCCGCGGTGGCCTGCACCTTAGCCGCCATGGCCTACGGTTTTAGCCATCACAGCGACGGTGGTAAATATCAAAATATTGCGCAGAATGCTTTGCAAGTCAGTACCGTCGCCCAAGGGGTGTTTCAAGATACTCTGGCAGTCCGCGGCCAAATTATGCCAAAAACCACGGTATACCTCGATAGCGTTGCCGGCGGCGTGGTGGAAGCGCGACTGGCCGAACATGGCGATTATGTCGAAAAAGGCCAGCCATTGCTGCGTCTGAGCAACACGGCCTTGCAATTGGAGGTGATGAGCCGCGAAGCGCAAGTGACAGAGCAGCTGAATTTTTTGCGTAACACCCAAATGACGATGGAAACCAACCGGTTGAATTTAAAACGCGATTTGCTCGAGACCGAACTGCAAATCCGCCAGCTCAAACGCAAATTGGCACAAAGCCAACGTTTGTTGGCAAAAAATTTAATCGCCGCTGACACCCTCGCCCAGCTGCACGAAGATTTAGCCTATTTTGAGCAGCGCCGTCTGTTAACCCTAGAGCAGCAAACGCAAGAAAATACCATTCGCGAGCAGCAGCTGGCACAGCTCGAAGACAGTGCGCGCATGCTGCAAGACAATCTAAAACTGGCACGCAGCAATTTAGACAATCTATTGGTGCGCGCGCCAGTGTCTGGCTACTTGAGTGAACTCAGTGCCGAAGTGGGCGAATCGAAAGAGCGCGGCGCGCGCTTTGGCCAAATTGATCTCCCCGGCGAATTTAAATTGGTGTTGCAGCTGGACGAGTTCTACCTCAACCAAATTAGCCGGGAATTAACCGTCCGCATCCAACATCAAGGCCAGCAATTGCAGGTGCCGATCACCAAGGTTGACAGCCGTGTCACCCATGCGATGTTCCAAGTGGAAGTCGCTTTGCCTGCCAGCCTAACCGATATTCGTCGCGGCCAAAGCCTCGACGCTGAAATTGTGCTGGGCGGTGACAAAACCAACGCTTTGTTATTAGAGCGTGGCGCTTTCTTTGCCAGCAGCGGTGGTCACTGGGCCTATGTGCTGAATGAAAATGGCACCCACGCCACGCGTCGCGCCATCCGCTTGGGTAAACGCAATCAACAATTCTTTGAAGTCTTGGACGGCTTGGCACCTGGCGACCAGGTCATCATTTCGAACTATCAAGGCTTTGATCAAGCAGACACTTTAAAATTAAAATAAATTCAAGGAGATAAACATGATTACATTAACAGGATTACAAAAAGTTTTTCGCACGCGTGATGTCGAAACCACAGCGCTACAGCAGATCAATTTAACCATCAATGCCGGCGATTTTGTTGCCATCATGGGCCCGTCCGGCTGTGGTAAATCAACGCTGTTATCCATTCTGGGCATGTTGGACTCGCCCACATCGGGTAGCTACACATTTGCCGGTACTGAAATAGGTCAGTACAGCGAAAAACAACTGGCGCAGCTGCGCAAAGCCAATTTAGGCTTTGTATTTCAAAGTTTTAATCTAATTGATGAATTAACGGTTGCCGAAAACGTGGCGCTGCCTTTGCAATACCTCAGCGTCAGTAAAGCCGAACGCCAGCAGCGAGTCGATGCCATGTTAAAACGCGTCGGCCTTGATCATCGTGCCGATCATTTACCGCAACAGCTGTCCGGTGGTCAGCAGCAACGCGTGGCCATTGCACGCGCCTTAGTGATCAAGCCCTCATTAATCTTGGCGGACGAACCCACCGGCAACTTAGACTCCAAAAACGGTGAGGAGGTGATGGCGATGCTGCGTGCGCTCAACCGCGAGGGCACGACGGTGGTGATGGTCACCCACTCGGAAAAAGAAGGTGCTTATGCCGACCGCTTGGTAAAAATGCTCGATGGCCAAATTTTATTGGATCGCCGCAATAACCTCACGCAGGCGGAGGTGGCATAACATGCTGAACAATTACTTACGCACCGCACTGCGCGCCTTTATGCGCCATCAATTGCATTTTGTACTCAATGTTTCAGGGCTTGCCATTGGTTTGGCGGCCGCTATTTTAATTGCACTCTATGCCAGCTATGAAGCTTCGTACGATCGATGGTTGCCTGATGCAGAGCGGCTGGTGCGGGTACAGCAATATATCCCACAGATGGCTACCGGTATTCCGATGACCAACAAAAATGTGTTAAACCGCCTAAAAGATAAGCCAGGCATTGAAGATCTATTGCTGCTCGAACCGCTGTCGGACGCGGATGAGTTCCGTTTGGCGGAACGCAGTTATCGACTGACGGGGATCATGGGGGCCAGTCCGAACCTGACGGACTTTATTCCCCTCACCGTTCACAGCGGCGATTTAGCCAAAGTGCTGCAAACGCCGGACCAACTGGCTCTAAGCCAAAGCTACGCCACGCGGTTGTTTGGTCACACCGATGCTGTCGGCAAAACCATTCGCCAAGGTCAGCGGCAATGGACCATAGGCGCTGTATTTGCCGATCTACCCGAAAACAGCCACTTTGCCTTTCAGGCCATCCACAAACTCAAACCGCTGAATGAATCTTATAGCAGCAACACCGGCTACAACTACTACCGCCTCAGTGTTGGCGCCGATGCTGAGCAAGTGCGGCAAATGCTGCAGCAAGACTACGTCAACATCGCCTACCCAGGCGAGGCACCAAATGTGGTGGATATCTCGTTGGTGCCACTGACCGATATTCACTTAAATGGCGGCTTACGCTACGAAATGAAAACGACGGGGTCGCGCAGTGCGGTGTATATCTGTATCGGGCTGAGCGTGCTGTTGGTGGTCTTGGCGGGTTTTAATTTTATCAATATGAGCATTGCACAATCGGCGCGCCGTGCTAAAGAAGTGGGTGTCCGCAAAGCACTGGGCGCCAGCAAAACCCAGATCATTAGCCAATTTTTAACCGAATCGGTGTTAACCACGGCCATCGCGGCATTGATTGCCTGCGCCTTGGTAGAACTGAGCTTACCGGCCTTTAACCAGTTGGTCGAACGGCAATTAGAACTGAGCTACCTATCATGGACCGGCGTGGCCTTGGTGCTCTTAGTGATCCTCGTCGGCGTCAGTGCCGGTGCCTACCCCGCCTTTTTCATGGCCGCCTTTAGTGCCAAACGGGTATTAAGTGGCGATTTACAACGCGGCAACACCGCCGTGTTGGTGCGCAAAACGCTACTGGTGTTCCAATCGGCGTTATCTGTCGCCTTGATCATTGGCGCTGTGCTGTTGCAGCAGCAACTGCAATTTTTACAAAACTTACCGGTCGGGTATCAGCGCGACGGCAAAATTCAAGTGACGGATATTGCGTCGGAGCAACTTTTATACAAGCAAAACAATCAGTTACTTGATCGTGTTCGTGCCATTCCGGGCGTGCAGGATGTGGGTATTGTCGATATCTCCATCACCAGCGCTTTTAACTCCGCCATGCCCCTGAGCACCGACAACGGCGTCCTGAACAATGAACGTATTCCATTTATGGGGGTTGGGATGTCCGCGGTACGCGTCATGGGCTTAGAACTGATTGCCGGCCGTGATTTTAGCCCGCAATATGCCAGCGACTGGTATGTAAAACCGGATGACAAACAAAGTCACGCCGGGGTGATTTTAACCGAATCCTTAGTACGCCAAGCGGGCTATGCTTCTGCTGATCAAGCCATTGGTAAAGTCCTGACGTCGCAAGATGGCACTGGCGGAGTATTTCGCTTGACCGTGGTCGGCGTCGTCAAGGATATCAAAGTAGGTTCGGCGCGCGCGGCACAACCCGCACCTATCCTGATTTGTGGATACACCCACAACTGGTATAGCCGCTTGTTGTTAAGCGTTGATATGCAGCAGCTCCCACAGATCCGTACCCAATTAAGCCAAGTGTTGGGCCAAGCGCTGAATATGCAAGCGCCCAATATCGAAGTACTGAGCGAAAGTTATCAAGCCATTTATCGTAACGACAGCAAAACCGCGCAACTGGTCAGTATCTTTAGTGGTTTAGCGGTGATCCTGGCCTGCTTTGGCACCTTTGGCTTGGCATCGTTTTCCGCACTGCGCCGGCAAAAGGAGGTGTCCGTTCGCAAAGTGCTGGGCGCATCACGGTTATCAATTGTGAATTTGTTGGCCAAAGAGTTTTTACTGTTGGTTGCCATCAGTGTGCTGTTCGCGTTCCCACTGTGCTATTGGTTAGTGGGTGACTGGTTGGCGAGCTTTAACGAACGCATCAGTCAACATGCGCTGATCTATGTTGCAGCCGCCATGATGGTCGCCGCCATCACTTGGTTAACGGTCGCAAGTATTGCCTATCGTGCCGCCAGCCAGCGCCCAGCGGACGTGCTGCGCTGCGAATAATCACCATCACGACACCCACAGCTGCCGCGCCTGACACGTCGCGGTAGCTGCCTCAACTCGCCCGCCTTAGCGGTCACTTGAAAAGCGCAGGGCGTGAAGGCGTTGCAGATCCGAATGCGAAAGGTGATCTCACCAGACATAGGGGAAGCATTAAAAAAAGAAAACCGGCGAGATGGGTATCGGCGCCGGTCATAGCAAACGGGGAGAAGCTATACAATAATTTCAAATCAACAGGGTGTCTTGATGTCAAGACCAGGCCATTATACACAAGTTTTTTTGAAGTTAAAGTAATTACTCTAAATAATCTAATAAATTTTCAGAAATTTAGGCAAAAAAAAACGCCCCACTGCAAGCAGTGGGGCGGCTAAATTAAGCCTACTTTCGATGCGATATCCGCGCTAGCGCTTGATACCGCTGAAAGATAGAACATCTTACCTCTGTACCCTACGCCGTTTATTTTACTGAGCAAGGTTTAAAAAGCAAGCACATTCTGTAATAAAACTACACAAAACCCGAATTAAGCCACACAAAAACTGGGGAAATGAAATTTAATTTCGTAAAAACAGCAGAGATTCGGCTATTTTCCGCACACTTAGCGACACCAACGGCAAAATCGGGGTAAAAAACCGCATAAATAGCATGGATAAGCCTCATCTAGCGCTCGATAGCTGGTAAATGATCAAACCATGATCAGATCGCCCGCCACTGGCAACACAGCGCGGCTTATCGCTACGCGCCATGGGAGGTGGATGACGTTTGTATGCACGACCACTGGCAAGCCGCCTGTCATCGCATCATTGGGGTATACCCTATTGATTTACACTGAAGTTGTGCGTGATGCGCAAAGGCTTGTTCCGCCGCAAGTTCGGCCGGAGGTTAAGGTGGCGACGGAGAGCTGTCGGCTTGGTGTTGCCAGACAGATACCGATGGTTGTTTTTTTATGGCTGCTTTATGGGTGCGGCGAGATTATATGCAGCGGCGTTTGGCCTTCGCCGCTTTGCGCAACACAACCGCTCCCGCAATCACGGCAGATTAGTCAAATACCCAAGGGCAACTAATATCTTTGTTGTTCTTATCCTTGCGGTTGGCAGCAGCACATTCCACGCTTTTACCGCCACAGCTCTTCAGACCTGTTTTGCCAAGCACACAAGTGGTTGCCATGCCACCACAAGCCACCGCGCCTGATGCGGTTGTGGTGCAGTAGTTGGCCAAACCACCACAAGCAGCGGCGGTTTTGCTGGTCTCACAGTATGACGCACTAGCGCCACAGGCGACCTCGCCCGTTTTGGACTTATGGCAATAGATAGCTTCACCACCACAGGCCACAGCGCCATTTGCTGCTTCACGGCAATAGGTTGCTTTACCACCGCAGGCCACTGCAGTTTTATCGACTAAACAGTCGGTAGCATTTTCTGTACAAAAGGGCAGATCCGTATGCGCGATCCGACACTCTTCAACCTTCGGCGTAGGCAACAATGTACCTTGCGGATCAAGACGCTGCATCGCGTGGGCGGTGTTTAGCCCCGTGAACAAATAAATAAACAGCAGAGTTACACATGATTTCATCTTGGCACCTTATTCTACTACGTTTGGGCGAGATTGGTGGGTTGGCGCTATGATACGGCATCAAACGTGAGAAGCAATGGCTCTATACCGCGTTAGATGGTATGCGTGGCATAAAACAGGGGCGCCGGGGCGAGCTCGCTTGGCAAGGCTCGCCGCTGCGGCAAACATAAGGTGAGCTATTAACGGCAGGGCTTACCTGTGCATACACCAACTTAGTGTGCCTATAAAGGCTGAGTGTGTATACAAAGGCTGTGTGTGTACGCGCACATTGAGCGCACACACTCAGCACTATTGGTTTAGTGCGCTTGCTGCCAGTTATCACCCACCCCGGCTTCAGCCAGCAAGGGCACGGCCAAATCAGCCGCTTTAGCCATCAAGTCCACCAAAATAGGCTGATAATACGCCACCTGATCGGCCGCCACTTCAAACACCAATTCATCGTGTACTTGCATCAATAAGCGCAGTTGCTGGCTTGATTGTTGTTGCACAAAGGCATCCACCGTGATCATGGCACGCTTGATAATATCCGCCGCAGTACCTTGCATCGGTGCATTGATGGCGGCTCGTTCTGCCGCTTTTTTGCGCCCCATGTTTTTACTGTCGATATCAGGCAGGTACAAACGCCGCCCAAATAAGGTTTCAACATAACCTTGGGTGCTGGCCTGTTGCCGCGTCCGTTCCATATACTGCAATACGCCTGGGAAGCGGGCAAAATACGTATCGACATAATGCTGCGCTTCGCCGCGGCTAATCCCCAGCTGTTTGGCCAACCCAAAGGCCGACATGCCATAAATCAAACCGAAGTTGACGGCTTTTGCCCGTCGGCGCTGCTCCGACGTCACCTCCGCCAGCGGTACGGCAAATACTTCAGCGGCCGTGGCACTGTGAATATCCAACCCTTGCGCAAAGGCATCCAACAGTGCTTGATCTTGCGACAAATGCGCCATGATCCGCAGCTCAATTTGGGAATAGTCTATCGCCAAAATTTTCATGCCAGGCGCCGCAATAAACGCCTGCCGAATACGACGCCCTTCTTCCGAGCGGATCGGAATATTTTGTAAATTTGGCTCCGAGGAACTTAAGCGACCGGTCGCCGTCACGGCCTGATGGTACGAGGTGTGAACGCGCCCCGTGCGGGCATCGATCGATAACGGCAGTTTGTCGGTATAGGTCGACTTTAACTTGCTCAGCCCGCGATGCTCCATGATAAGCCGAGGCAATTCATAGTCGTAGGCAAGCTCCGCCAATACCTCTTCCGCCGTCGACGCTTCGCCCGTCGGTGTCTTTTTCAGCGGCGGAATGTTCAGCTCATCAAACAGAATTTCTCGCAGTTGTTTTGGCGAGCCCAAATTAAATACCTTCCCCGCCAATTGATGCGCTTGCTGTTCCAACTCAAGGATACGCTGCGCCAACCACTGACTTTGCTGCGCCAACTGCGCCGCATCAATCAGCACCCCGGTGCGTTCCATGCGCGATAACACGCCAATCAACGGCAGTTCGATCTCGCTAAACAAAGTACTCAACGCAGTTGACTGCTGCAGCTGTGGCCACAGCGCATGGTGCAGCTGCAACGTCACGTCCGCATCTTCAGCCGCATATTCACTGGCTTTGGCCAACTCAATCTGATTAAAAGTTAACTGTTTCGCACCTTTGCCAGCGATGTCTTCAAAACTGATGGTTTGATGCTGTAAATAAATACGTGCCAAGCTGTCCATATCGTGCCGCGTGGCCACGCTATTGAGCACATAGGATTCCAACATAGTGTCAAAACGTACACCTTGCAGCTGGATCCCAGCTTGCGCCATGATATTTATATCAAATTTAATATGTTGACCGACTTTGCCATGCACCGCGCTTTCCAGCCAAGGCCGCAAGGTGTTTAACACCAGCGTACGATCCAGCTGGTCCGGCGCATCCAAATAATCATGCCCCACCGGCACATAAAAAGCACAACCGGGTGCCGTCGCGAACGACATACCGACCAACTGGGCTTGCATATAATCCAGCCCAGTGGTTTCGGTATCAAAAGCAGTAAGTTCTGTTTGCAGCAACAGCGCACACAGGGCATCTAAGTCCGCTTGGGTGGTGATCGTTTGATAGTTCGAACGATCGATGTTGGCAACCTTAGCTTCAGGCGCAAAGGTGTTTTGCGCTGGCATCGTCGATTGCGCAGGGGCCGTCTGCTGCACTGAGTTCATCGGTTGCACTGGGTTTGTCGGTTGCGCTGGGTCAGTCATTGTGGCTGACTTGGGCGATGCATGGTTTGCATGCAATCCCAGCTGCGCCATGGTGTGTTGCAGCTCCTGCGTCCAACGGCGGAATTCACAGGCTTGGTACAACGACAACAACTGTGGATAATTTTTTTCCTGAATATGCAGCTCGGTAAAATGCAGCGGCAATTCAACATCGGTTTTGATGGTGGCCAACTGATACGACAGCATCAATTGCTCTTTATATTCCAGCATTTTAGCCGCCATGGTTTTACTACCACGGAAGTTGAGGGTGGCGATGGTTTCAAGCTGTTGGTATAGCTGTGCAATAGAACCAATGCCCTGCAATAAGGCTTGCGCGGTTTTCTCCCCAACGCCAGGTAAGCCGGGAATATTATCGGCTTTGTCGCCCATCAGCGCGAGAAAATCGATGATCAGCTCAGGCCCCACCCCAAATTTTTCCTGCACTCCGGCAGGATCAAGCACAGTGTCCGTCATGGTATTGATTAAGGTGACATGAGGATTGACCAACTGTGCCATATCTTTGTCACCGGTGGAAATCAGCACATGACGGCCCATGGCACTGGCCTGCAAAGCCAAAGTGCCGATCACATCATCGGCTTCAACCCCACTGATACACAGCAGTGGCAAGCCGAGGGCTTGAATAATCTCGTGCAAGGGGGCGATTTGGCTACGCAAATCATCTGGCATCGGCGGACGATGCGCTTTGTAATCGCAGTACAGCTCATTCCGAAAGGTTGGCCCTTTGGCATCAAACACCACCGCCATTTGGCTTGGGTTAAATTGCCGCAGCAGGCTATTGAGCATATTCACAACGCCGTAAATGGCTCCGGTCGCTTCACCTTTGGAATTGGTCAGATGCGGTGGTGAGTGATACGCCCGAAAAAGATAAGATGAACCGTCCACGAGGATCAGGGGATCAGCAGGGATCCTAGCCATATTCGATGCTCCAAGTCATTTTTTGGCAGCATGCCATAACCACGGCAGGCAAACCAGCCAGCTGCGACGGTAATGCGACGGCAAATTGTGCATAAACTGTGGATATGTTTGTGCAAAACCAAATGCACAACGCATGGCTTGATAGTTAAACCAACTGCAAAAAAATGGTGTAAGTTATTAAATTAAAAGGAAAATAAACGGGATAAACCTAAGATTCCTTGATTATTTTTCTTATATTCCATTTGTGGAAAATTATATTCCGTTGCGGGGAGGGAATTCATATACAGCAGGGGTATATCCCGAACGGACGAGTAGACTAACACAAAGCTGGCAGATCCAAAGCAGAAATTTAAAAAAAAAATTTATGCACCGCATAAAAAACAAACGATTTTTTCGATGAACAGATCCATGTCACGATCAAAGACTGTAACAGGATCCTGAATGGATCCCGCCGCAGGATCCATTTGATCACCGCTCGCGTGGTAAAATCTGCACATTTGTGCCATGCCGCGATACAGGGGCTTCCCCTGCTTTGTGCTGCGGCGCTATAATACCTTAAAATTTGTGCGGCTTATCTAATCCGGGGATCCCGAGCAATGAAAAAATTGTCTTTTGCAATCGCGTTATTCAGTAGTGCTTTTATCGCTCACGCAGCGACCGATGAACAAGATCCACATGCCGAATTAAAAGCGCGTTTAGCGCCGGTGGGCCAAGTGTATTTGGCAGGAGCTGAACCTGCGGCAGCTGCTGCACCAACAGGCCCACGCACCGGTGAGCAAGTCTATAACGGCGCTTGTATTGCCTGTCATGGCACGGGTGCTTTAGATGCTCCGAAAAAAGGCGACGCTGCCTGGAAACCTCGTTTAGCCCAAGGTATGGATATTTTAACTAAGCATGCCATTGAGGGTATCCGTGCCATGCCAGCGCGTGGTACCTGTGCTGATTGCTCTGATGACGAAATTGTCGCTGCCATCAAATTTATGACAGATGGCGTGTAAACGCCACGCATCAACCATTGATGCTGACAACCCCTCATCAGTGCGCTTGTGAACACTGAATTGGTGCCAGTGCATACCATCATAAGTACCAATATAGGTACCATCATAAGTACAAACATAAGTACCATCATAGTTACGTAAAAGCCGCACTTGCGGCTTTTACGTTTTATCGCATCGGAGATGGTTTCAGATCGGCCGCAGCAACCCATCCTTGATGTGTTGGTCACATTCACTCACCTTCGTTGCTCCGCCGAGTGTTCTCGTCATGCTATAACAGCGCCTTAAGAACAAAATCATCTAAAAAAACCTATTTTCGGTAGAGGTCTTACCTTTCTATTGTTGATTTTTTGTGCATAATAAGTCGCTAAAGGAAAAAAGCGCTTACAGTATCCAACAACAATAACGACAGGTGACTCACTTGAAATTGGGGATTACTAAGGCAAAGACGGCACAAGGTCGTAAGCCGCAACCAGCATTAATCATCGATCATCCACGGACCAGCAATCGCAGCAACACGCATGTGTTAAGCCAAGCGTTGGCTGCGGAATTATCGGCACAGCAATTCATGCATCACCATGCGATGCCGCAACAGACGTCACCCGCGACACCGCCGATGAGCACCGAAAAACGTCGCCGCTCTCGCTCAAACCGTGAACAACGCTTACGTCAGCTACTTCAGCGCTATCGTTTGGCTTACCAGGTGCAATCGGCCTTGCTCAATTTATCGGAGCTTGCCAGCCACCTCAGTGACATGAAAGATTTTTACCCTGCCATTCATCAGTTAGTGCAACAGCAGCTGCACGCCGATAACTTTTATGTCGCGCTGCTTGATCAACACACAGGTCAATTGCAGCTGAGCTATTACATGGACGAGCATCATCCTGCCGATCTTGCCCTACCCAACGCATCAAAGCTTATGCAAGGCTTAACCGGTTATGTGCTGCAACAACAACGACCGCTGCTACTGGATTCGACCGCCATCGCCGAGCTCGTCAGTTCTGGCGCCATCACGGCACAAGGGGAACCTTGCCAATATTGGCTGGGCGTGCCGATCTGTCGTGGCCAATTTGCGATTGGCGTCATGGTGGTACAAAGTTACCATCCTAATATTCGCTACCAAACGGCGGATATGGATTTACTCAACTCCATTGCTACTTACACGTTGACCGCAATTGATCGGGTAAAAAGTCGCGAATTACTCGAACAAACCGTCCGCGAACGCACCGCGCAACTGCAGCATACCAATCATACCCTGCAGCGCGAAATTCGCGAACGAACCAATGCCGAGACGCTGCAAGCTGCGTTATATAAAATCTCTGAATTAACCGCGATCAACAGCGATATGCCAGGCTTTTATCGGCAAATGCATCAAATTTTGCGTGGTCTGATGAAGGCCGATAACTGTTTTATCGCCCTACTGGATGCACAACAGCAACAGCTGCAATTCCCCTTTTATTATGATCAATATGCCCCGCCGTCAGCACCGCGCCCCTTACGCCGTGGCTGTATTGAATATATTCTTCGGCTGGGTGATGCACGCCTGTTTCATAAAGCGCAGTTAATCGCCCTAGAACAAAGCGGTGACATTGACCTACAACAACGGGATGCACAAGGCCGTTTATTGCCGATTGCCAGCAGTTGGCTCGGCGCGCCGCTGCTACAAGACCAACAACCACTTGGCGTGATAGCGCTACAAAGTTACGACGAACAATACCAATATAATGAACATGACTTGGCGATTTTACGCTTTGTCTCCCAGCACATCGCGACGGCAATTCAACGTAAGCTACTGGCAGAGCAACAAAAACAACAACAAGAAGAGCTCGAGCGGAAAATTTTTGAGCGCACGCGTGAACTGCGGCAAACCAACTTGTTTTTACGATTGCAAGTGGAAGAGCGCAAAAAGGCCGAAGAAAAACTATTCCACGAAGCTCATCACGATGCCCTGACAGGGCTGGCCAATCGGCAAATGTTTATGTTACAGCTGCGACAACAATTTAGCCGCCAGCAACGTGCGCCCGAAATGGCATCCAGCCTATTATTTATCGACTTGGACCGCTTTAAAAGCATCAATGATAGCCTGGGCCATCACGCCGGTGACTTATTACTGATTGAAATCAGTCGGCGGCTTCGTAGCGCGGTGCGTGAGCATGATGTGGTGGCGCGACTTGGTGGTGACGAATTCGTGATTTTGTTAACACAGCTCCAGCATCCAGCCGATGCGCTCGATGTAGCAACACGCGTGGTCGAGCTGTGTCATCAACCTATTATGGCGGAGCACTATCAGATGCATACAGGGGCCAGTATTGGTGTGGCCCACTATGATGCAAGTTATAGCCATGCCGATGCCCTCCTGCGCGATGCCGATACGGCCATGTATCAAGCCAAAACCAGCGGGCGGAATCAGGTAGTCGAGTTTAAGCCTGCCATGCGGCAACAACTCATGCACGAATTGAACGTGGAGCAAAATTTACAGCTCGCTCTCAGCGAACAAGCCTTTGCCTTAAAATTGCTGCCGATGTGTGCCAACCCTGCATGCACCGAACAGTGCAGCGCAAGCGGTCATTGCCCATATCAACACCCACCGGCGCCAACACACCAGCTAGGCGAGCCAAGCCGTGCCACTCCATATGCCGCTCCACCGCTGTTTTATGCCACACTGAGCTGGCAAATCGATGACAAAAACATGCAGCAAGCGCTACGACAGCAAGCCGCAGCCGCAGGTGTCCTAGCGGGGCTTGAATGCAAATTATTGGCACAGTTGCTGCCGCTGATGCATGAAGGTGTCGTGCCCGAATTGATAAACGAGTCCGGCCTATCGTTAGCATCAACACAAGGTATTGTCGCCATGACCATCTGCGGCGATCATTTATCGCAGCCTGATGCCCTGATCGCATTATTAAAACGCTACCCTCATGCCAGCACGCGGTTGATGATAGGTTTCACCGAAGCGGATTTACTCCAACATCAAGCTGTGATGGCGTCCACCTTGTCAAAGCTGCACGGCATGGGCGTGCAGTTATTGCTGGATCAATTTAGTAGCAATGCTCCGCTTGGTTTATTGGGACTACGGAGCACCGCAGGGCAACCCTTGTTTCATGCGGTTCGTTTTGCGGAAGCTTTTTTAAGCGCCATACAACAGAGCGAGACATCTCAGGCGCACGCCCTGTATCCGCTGCTGCGACAGTATTGCCAGCAACAGCAGATCCGGCTGCTCGGCTGTGCATTAGACGCCGGTTCCGAGCGGCATACCAACGCTTACATCACCACTCCGCAGCCTTCAAACGCCATCCTTTTTGAGCAGCTGGCGTAGTCTATCCAAATGCGCCAACCCAGTTTGTTGGCGCTGCGCTTCGGTTTTCACGGGGGCCGCTTTTTGCCATTCCAGATCATCTTGCGGTAATTCATCAAGAAACCTACTCGGTTCTGGCTTCACGGTTTCGCCATACTGCCGCCGCTCCCGTGCATAGGTAAATATCAGCTCGCGCTGCGCCCGTGTGATGCCCACATAGGCCAGCCGCCGCTCTTCCTCGACGTTGTCTTCATCGATACTGCTTTGATGCGGTAATAATCCTTCCTCCATACCCACCATAAACACATATGGAAACTCCAAGCCTTTGGAGGCATGCAAGGTCAACAGTTGCACCTGATCAGCATTATCTTCCTGCTCCTGCCGCTCCATCATATCGCGCAAGGTCAGTTTGGTGACCACCTCCGCCAACGTCAGTGGTTCGTGATCGGCATCGCCTGCCAACATGTCGGTGATCCAGCGGAATAATTCATTGACGTTTTTCAGCGCCATCTCCGCCGCTTTACTGCTGCTCGACGTTTCGAACAAATAACTTTCGTAACGACTTTGTTTAATAAGATCCCGCACCGCATCTTGCGGCTCCGCGCGCACGGCGTTATCCGCGAGCATCGCGATCCACTGCGCAAACTGGCGTACCGCTTGTAAACTGCGTGCCGATAATTCATCCGACAATTCAGGCGCTAAACAGGCATCAAACAAACTAATTTTGTACTGATTGGCAATAAAACCAATCCGCTCTAAGGTGGCGGCACCGATTTCACGTTTGGGTACATTGATGATGCGCAGCAGCGCATTGTCATCATCCTGATTCACCAATAAACGTAAATACGCCATCACATCTTTAATTTCACTGCGGGAGAAAAACGAGGTGCCACCAGAGATTTTATAAGGGATGCGGTTTTGCATCAGCGCTTTTTCAAACACCCGTGCTTGATGATTGCCGCGGTATAACAAGGCGTAATCGCGATACTGGCTACGGTTTAAAAAACGATGCGAGATAATCTCGGCCACGACTTTTTCTGCCTCATCATCCTCGTCTTTGGTTGGAATAACTCGCAGCGGCACCCCATAGCCCAGTTCACTGAACAACGCTTTTTCGTAATCGTGTGGGTTATTGGCTATCAGAATATTGGCCGCTTTTAAGATGCGGCCGGCCGAGCGATAATTTTGCTCCAGTTTAATCACACGCAGATTAGGGAAATCTTTGCCAAGCAGTACCAAGTTTTGTGGTTTTGCCCCACGCCACGAATAAATTGACTGGTCATCATCCCCCACCACGGTAAACCGCTGCCGCTCACCGACCAGCCATTTCACCAGTTCATACTGGCTGGTGTTGGTATCTTGATATTCATCCACCAGCAAATAATGGATACGCCGCTGCCAACGCTCACGCACCTCTTGATCCGCCGCGAATAACAAGGTCGGCACCATGATCAGATCATCAAAATCGAGCGCATTATAAGCCCGTAGCTGCTGTGCATAGCGGGCATAAATGTTGGCAAAGCTCACATCCTGTGCGCTACTGGCACTGGCAATCGCTTGCTGTGGCAAGAGTAAATCATTCTTCCAATTGGAAATTTTACTTTGCAGCGCCCGCAGCAGGTCTTTATCACCTTGCAGCTCATGTTCGGTAAGCTCTTTTAAGAGCGCCATGGTGTCTTGATCATCAAACAAGGTAAAGTTGCTTTTATATCCAATAGCTTGATGTTCGCGCTTGAGAATTTCCAAGCCCAGCGTGTGAAAGGTCGAGACGGTTAAACCGCGCAGCAAGCTGCGATCTAGCTGCTGACTGATGCGCTCTTTCATCTCGCGGGCCGCTTTATTGGTAAAGGTAACAGCAGCAATATGTCGTGCAGGTACGCCACATTGTTGAATGAGGTAGGCAATTTTATTGGTGATCACACGGGTTTTGCCGCTACCAGCACCTGCCAATACTAAACAAGGCCCACTGATATAATTGACGGCGGCTTGTTGCTGCGGATTAAGTTTCATGCTGTCCTCGGTAATCTTAGGCCGATATGTGACGTACAGATGGCGAATAAAAGCCCGCTAGTTTAGCGCAAAGCCATGGCTTGCGGCAAAACGAGTAAACTCACAAACGAGGCTGCACCATCTGCGGTCCTGCGCCGTATACAACATTGCAGAATATAGCAGCGTCGTTGACAACACCGCCGTTAAAAACCCCGCCGTTAAAAACCCATTGTTAAAAACTAAGTATGCCAACGGCCTTGAAAAGGGCTCGCTCAGCCCCGAACTCAAGCATACAATAGCGATATTCAACCAACGTCGGCGTTGCCTGTCTTTGCCAGCTGATTCGGGCCATTCGGGCTCCGGCTTCGACCGCAGACCACTAGGAGAACGAGATGATCGATCCACGTAAAATTGAAGATATGGCCCGCACCATTAGCGCGGTGATCCCACCGAAAATGCGCGAAGTTGCCGATGATATCGAAGGTAAAATCAAACAAGTCCTTCAAGCTAAATTGCGTGAGCTCGATTTTGTCACGCGCGAAGAGTTTGACGTGCAGCGCCAAGTGTTATTGCGGACGCGCGAGAAAGTTGATGCGTTAGAACAACAAGTCGCCGCATTGCTGGCTGCCAAGCAAGCAAGCCCATCGTCGACCGACGACGCTTCGGCGTCATAATGCCGTAGCTCGTGGATCCAGCTCGGCTAAGATCACGCTCGGCTTAGATCACGCGCGGCTTAGAGATCCCGCGAAGCTAGAATCGCACCATGCGATGGATCCCGTTTAAACCAGTGCTTATTGCTAAGGAACCATGATGTCGATTGCCAACAACAACGTTGATCTTGATAACCTCGATCTCGATCAGCTGGATTTAGACCATCTGGATTTTGCCAGTGCCGAGCACGCCAACGCGATCGCCAGACAAGCCGCCGATGCTCAAACCGTGCAAAGCAGCGATGACGACGATGATTGCACCGGCGGCGCCTGTAAAATTTAAACAAAACGAGCTTTCACGCGTGTTTTTTTAAATAGCCTGTACCGATAGACGTGCGGTTAATGATTCTGATTAACCGCCGATGGCTTAGCAGCGATCCTGAACGACTCATCGGTGATCACCACCATATCAGGCTCGCGCAGCGGCTAGCCGCGATACGCCGTGACTTTAATTTCGACTTTCCACGCCGGATCCGCCAAGCGTGCTTCCACCGTTGCCCGCGCAGGTGCTTGCCCCGGGGCGACCCATTGGTCCCACGCCATATTCATGCCGGTATAGTCTGCCATATCGGCCAGATAAATCGTGGTATCCACAATGGCGGTTTTATCAACGCCACAGTGCGTTAACAACGTATCAATTTGTGCCAACACATCCTGAGTTTGCGCGGTAATATCGCCGCTGGTGTCGCTCGGCACCATACCGGCACAAAAAATAAAAGGCCCTGCAATCACCGCTTCACTATAACGCGCGGCAGGTAGAATTCGTTGAATCGTCGACATCGGCAATATCCTTCAAAGTGCGTAGGTAAAAAAGTGCGTAGGTAAAAATGTGCTGGCTGTTATATATCATGATTTGCCCGCGTTGTGTGACGATACTGGCTGGGCGTCAGCCCTGTGATCGTTTTGAACGCCGTATAAAACGATGATTTGGCATTAAAACCGACTTGCATCGCAATATCGAGCCGCGTGAGATGACCATCGTGAAATGACCATAGTGAGATGACCATCATGGGCAAACAGCGCGCTCGGCTGACCAGCATCCGCGCTGTCGATGGCATATACATCGATATGGTTTTGTATATAACAAAACTGCATATACAGGAAGCAACGATTCTTTCAGTTATATCCGTATAGACGGCTAAAATGGTGGAAATTTCGGTCAGCATAGGTGTCGTTATGCCGTTTACTTCACTGATCGCACAAGCCAGCCCGCTGAGTGCGCAGCAAGTTCAAGATCTTCAACAACTGGTGAGCCAACTCAACCCGATCCAACAAGCATGGATCAGTGGTTATTTGGCGGCCAGTGCGCAATTGAGTTACGATCAACAAGTGCCGGGCGCTGTGCGAGGCACGACCACTGCAGCGGTACCACAGCCAGCAGCGGCACCCGCCGTCTTAACCGTGTTATACGCCTCGCAAACCGGGAATGCCAAAGGCGTCGCGCAGCAGGTAAAAACCGCTGCCGAAGCGCAAGGGTTAACGGTTCAGCTGCACGATATTGCCAGTTATAAAACCAATGCCTTGGCCAAAGAGCAATATTTGCTGATTGTCACCTCAACCTATGGCGAGGGTGAACCGCCTGAAAGCGCGGTCAGCTTCCATAAGTTTTTATTTGGCAAAAAAGCGCCGCAATTGCCACATCTCACCTATGCCGTGCTCGGCCTTGGCGATAGTAGCTATGAGTTTTTCTGCCAAACGGCCATCGACTTTGATGACAAACTAGCGGCATTGGGCGCCACCCGCGCCTACACACGCGCTGATTTAGACGTCGATTACGCCGACACTGCGCCGGCATGGATCCAGGCCAGCGTCGCCGCTTTTGTTAAGGCCATCCCGACGAGCACTGCCGCCGCGCCCCAAAACATCGCACAAAACACCGCACAAAACATCGCCCAAACCATCGCCCAGGACAGCAGTCACGGCGTATATTCAAAACAAAATCCAGCCTTGGCCAGCGTGAATCTGGTGCAAAAAATTACCGCACGCAACTCCACCAAAGACGTGCGCCATATTGAGTTGGATTTAGCCGGTACCGGCTTAACGTATCAGCCGGGTGATGCACTTGGCGTGTATTTTGACAATGATCCCGCTCTGGTAAACGCTATTGTGAGCGCGACCGGCAATAACGCCGACAGCGAGGTCCACATCAGCGGTCAAAGCTACAGGCTCGAGGACGCATTGCAGCGCCAGTTAGAACTGACGCAAGCCTATCCATCCTTTGTGGAAAAGTACGCCGCTGCCACGGGCAACGCTCAGCTGCACGCCATAGTGCAGGATAAAACGCAATTGCGGCAGTTTGTCGAACAACACCAAACCGCGGATGTAATTTTGCAATACCCTGCCACGATCGCGGCACAAACGCTGGTGGATTGCTTACGTAAAATTCAGCCGCGGTTATATTCAATCGCATCGAGCCAAGCCGAAGTGGGTGATGAAGTGCACCTAACACTGGGTGTGGTCGCCTACGAGGCGTTTAACCAACCGCATCTTGGCGGTGCGTCTGGCTATCTCGCGCAGCGCGTGCGTGAAGGTGATCCGGTGCGAGTGTTTGTCGAACATAACCCGAATTTCCGCCTACCCGCCCACGAGACCCCCATCATTATGGTGGGACCGGGTACGGGTATAGCACCGTTTCGTGCGTTCTTGCAGGAACGGGATAACGCCGGCGCCACTGGGCAAAATTGGTTGTTCTTTGGTAACCCACATTTCACCAGAGACTTCCTCTATCAAGTGGAATTGCAAGACTATTTAAAGCGCGGCGTGCTGACGCGGCTCGATGTCGCCTTTAGTCGCGATCAAGCGCACAAAGTCTATGTGCAAGATAAGTTACTGGCCAAAGGCGCGGAAGTCTGGTCATGGTTACAGCAAGGTGCGCATCTCTATGTCTGTGGTGATGCTAGCCGGATGGCGAAAGATGTCCATCAAGCCTTACTCACCATTGCCAGCACCCATGGCCAGTTAAGTGCAGACGACGCAGAGGCTTACCTCGACCAACTGCGCGAACAAAAACGTTACCAGAAGGATGTCTACTAATGACACACGCCATAGATCCAACCTTAGTGGTACCAGGCCCGCTGTCGGACAACGAACGCCTGAAACGTGACAGCCAGCATTTACGCGGCACTATCACGACCGACTTACAGAACGAAATTACCGGCGGTTTCACCGGAGATAACTTCTTATTAGTCCGTTTTCATGGCATGTATCAGCAAGATGACCGCGATTTACGCGCCGAACGTGCCGAACAAAAATTAGAGCCGCTGCACAATGTGATGCTGCGCGCTCGGTTACCCGGCGGCATCATTCAACCGGCACAATGGTTGGCCATCGACGAATTCGCCCAGCAACACACCTTGTACGGCAGTATTCGTTTAACCACGCGCCAGACGTTTCAGTTCCATGGTGTATTTAAACCCGACATCAAACCCATGCATCAAATGCTAAACAGCATCGGTATTGATTCGATTGCCACCGCCGGCGATGTGAACCGCAACGTGCTTTGTACTTCCAACCCGGTGGAGTCCGAGCTGCATCAACAGGCTTATGCATGGGCGGCGAAAATTTCTGAGCATTTACTGCCCAAAACCCGTGCTTATGCTGAAATTTGGTTGGATGAAGAAAAAATCGAAACCACCGAGGTGGAACCGATTTTGGGCGACACCTATTTACCGCGCAAATTTAAAACCGCGGTGGTGATCCCGCCACATAACGATGTCGATGTGCATGCCAACGATTTGAGCTTTGTCGCCATTGCTGAACACGGCCAATTGGTCGGGTTTAACGTCTTGGTCGGTGGCGGTTTAGCCATGACGCATGGCGACAAATCCACCTACCCACGTCGCGCCGAAGACCTTGGTTTTATTGAACTGGCGCACGTATTGCAAGTGGCCGAACACGTGGTCACGGTACAACGTGATTATGGTGATCGGGTTAATCGTAAAAACGCTAAAACCAAATACACCATCGATCGGATTGGCGTTGATGTCTTTAAAGCGGAAGTGGAAAAGCGGGTCGGCGTTGCCTTTGCACCAAGCCGGCCTTATACCTTTACCCATCGCGGTGATCGGTTTGGTTGGGTCGAAGGCATTGATGGCAAACATCACTTAACACTGTTTATTGAAAACGGTCGTCTGCTCGATTATCCAGGCAAGCCACTGAAATCCGGCGTTGCCGCCATTGCGAAAGTGCATAAAGGCGATTTTCGTATCACGGCCAATCAAAACCTGATTATCGCCGGCGTCGCGGCTGAGGATAAAGCGCAGATCGAAACCTTAGCCCGCGAACATGGCTTGTTAGCGCCGGTGTCGGCGCTGCGACAAAATGCCATGGCGTGTGTATCCTTGCCGACCTGCCCGTTGGCGATGGCCGAAGCAGAGCGGTATTTACCCACCTTGGTGACTCATGTGGAAGCTCTATTGGCCAAACATGGTATTGCCGATGATCACCTGATTTTACGGGTGGTGGGCTGCCCGAACGGCTGTGGCCGAGCCATGTTAGCCGAAGCAGGGTTGGTCGGACGTGGTCCAGGCAAATACAACCTGTATTTGGGCGGGAACACGGCAGGCACTCGGATCCCGAAACTCTATCTCGACAATGTGGCCGAAGCCGAAATTTTGGCAGCGCTCGATCAGCTGATTGGCCGCTGGGCCACCGAACGCCAACACGGGGAGTGTTTTGGTGATTTTGTCATCCGCGTGGGCGTGGTGGCAGAAGTGAAAGTCAGTAAAACCGATTTTCATGCCTAACCTGTGGGGCTTCGGCAGATCCCGAAGCCCTCACCGTTGCCATACCCCATGCCTTAAAAAGGCGCACGACGATCACGCATAGCGCGACGGGTTTAAGTTCGCGCTGCGCTTAACGTCAGTAAGATCAGCAGCATAATCATAAGGTAGCGACTATGTCGATGTATTCCGATTTATTGCAACGCAGCCCAGAACAGCAGCAACTCGCCCTGCAGGCGATCAATCAGCAGTTGACGCCGTTGTCGGCCGCCGAGCGGATCGCCTTTGCGCTGGCCCATTTACCCGGGAATCATATGCTGAGCTCAAGCTTTGGTATTCAAGCAGCGGTCATGCTGCACTTGTGTACACAAGCACAGGCAGACATGCCCATAGTGTTGACAGATACCGGCTATTTGTTCCCTGAAACCTATCAATTTATTGACCAGTTAAAACAGCAATTGGCACTGAATTTAAAAGTCTATCGGGCGCATTTAAGCCCTGCATGGCAAGAAGCACGTTTTGGCAAGCTATGGCAAACCGAAGCGGGGCTGAAGCAATACAACTTTATGAATAAAATCGAACCCATGCAGCGTGCGCAAGCCGAACTGGGGGCTGGCACCTGGTTTAGTGGCATCCGTCGTAGCCAAAGTAGCACTCGCGCCGACACCCCTATTGTGCAAATTCAACGCGGCGTGGTGAAGGTGAATCCAATCGTCGAGTGGAGCAATAAAGATGTGCATTACTACCTTGAGGCAAACGGTCTGCCCTATCACCCCTTGTGGGAGCAAGGCTATGTATCGATGGGCGATGTCCACTCGACAGTGCCACTCTCGGCGGGTATGACGGAAGAAGATACGCGTTTTAATGGCCTTGGCCGTGAGTGCGGTTTGCATGTGGCCGGCGATGGTATTTAACCAAGGAGACCAAAACACTTAGCCTCTTGATTGAGATTGATGACGATGGCAAAGCGCGGTATGCAAGGCGCGGCGGTCAGAACACCGCGTGCAAAGCTCTGCGTTCAAAGCTCTGCGTTCAAGGTTCAACGATTAGAGGCCACAGCTCACCATGCCCAGGCAGCAGAATAGCCAGCGCTCAAAAGCGAAGCTCTTCCATCATGCCGATTAAATTGCCTTCCAGATCACGAATAAAACCAAGCCAGAGCTGATGATCCGGCATGGTCGCGACACATTGCGGCGCTTGTTCGCCGCGAGCACCTTGCGCAAGGATCTGCTGGTAAGTTTGGACGATATTTGTAACGCGAAAGTACAACACCGAATTTTGACCTGCAGCGCCAGCACCTTGTGGAGTCGTCAGCATCAAACGAACATCCCCCGCTTGTAAAAAGGCCAACTGCTCACCCGCCGTAAATAGTAGGGGTAGCCCCAATACATCACGGTAAAAGGTCACCGCCGCCGGTACGTTTTGCAACGTGATCGCGATTTGGCCAATGGCGCCGAGCGCTGCGGATGATGGTACGGCGGATGATGGTACGGCGGATGATGGGACAGCTGCATGTGGTGTCTGTGACATATGAACCTCGTTTTAACTGTTTTTAGCTTGGATACGGCAGCATCTTAACACTGCGTCGAATTGCAAATCGGCAAGATCCTCATATAACCCGAGGTTCCACAGATAGGCGATTTGATAGCTGACAATAAACGCCATGCTGGCGTTATCACAATACCGCAATCACCATAGCGATCAGCAAAACAATCACCAACGCATGGCTGCACAGTACTCGGATGACCATGGATGGGCCTGCCCCCGCCATCCGCTGGCCTTGATGTTACGCGCGTTCCACGGCACAATCGGGCTCCCTTGATTACAGAACGCCAGCCAAGGCGTCAATGCGCACAGGAATTTCAAATGACAGCCCGCACTCCGCACTCCGCGCCAGCCGCCGTTGTATCGGCCGCATGGTATCAACGTATTGGTCTGGTCCCCCAGATCCTGATCGGCATGCTTTGCGCCATTGCGCTGGCCAGCTGGTCGCCCGCAGCCGGCCAGCAAGCGGCTATTTTAGGAACTTTATTTGTCAAAGCACTCAAAGCGGTGGCGCCGATTTTAGTGTTTGTGTTGGTCGCTTCCGCCATTGCCAATCGAAAAGTCGGCGGTAATACCGCATTAAAACCGGTACTGGTGCTGTATTTATCTGGCACATTTTTAGCGGCTTTGACCGCAGTGATCGCAAGCTTTGCCTTTCCGACCAGCTTAGTATTAACTGCCGCCACCGAGGGCGTGACGCCGCCCGAAGGCATAGCGCAAGTGCTAAAAACAGTGTTGTTTCAAGCGGTTGACAACCCTATCAATGCCTTATTAACCGGTAATTTTATTGGCGTGTTAACCTGGGCTATTGGCTTTGGTTTAGGTCTACACCATGCCAATGCCACCACCAAAAAAGTATTTAGTGACATCTCGCACGGCGTTTCACATTTAGTGACCCTGATCATTCGCTTAGCGCCAGTGGGTATTTTTGGTTTAGTGGCCGAAACCGTCGCCACCACAGGCTTTGCCGGTTTGGCCAGCTACCTGCAACTGCTGACGGTATTAGTGGGCTCCATGCTGTTTATCGCATTGTTCGTTAACCCATTATTGGTGTTTATCACCACGAAAAAGAATCCTTATCCATTGGTCTTCACTTGTTTACGGGAAAGCGGCATCCCGGCATTTTTTACCCGCAGTTCTGCCGCCAATATTCCGGTCAATATGATGCTGTGTGAAAAACTAGCATTAAACGAAGACACCTACAGTGTATCTATCCCACTGGGCGCCACCATCAATATGGCAGGGGCCGCCATTACCATCACGGTACTGACATTGGCCGCAGTGCACACGCTGGGCATCCACATTGATCTTGCCAGTGCCTTATTGCTGAGCTTAGTCGCGGCAATCTCGGCCTGCGGTGCATCCGGTGTGGCGGGTGGCTCCTTACTGTTGATCCCGCTGGCGTGTGGTTTGTTTGGTATTCCGGCCGAGGTTGCCATGCAAGTGGTGGCGATTGGTTTTGTCATCGGTGTTGTGCAGGACTCCTGTGAAACCGCGCTGAATAGCTCGACCGATGTGGTGTTTACCGCCGCCGTGTGTCAGCGACAGCAACCCAACTAAGCTCTCGAACGTTAACGGTGCTGATTCGCGTTAACCGCTAACGAAGCGCACTTCTCACATCGGAACATGGCCGCAATGGCGGCCATGTCACGGCCCGCCTATTACGGCAATCATACAGTTGCGATATAGCGCGCACATCACTCACCCATCACACACTCGTGATACTGCCACCTCATACCTGCATCAGCTTGCATAGCCTCCTGGACCAGTCCTAGCTATCTATTCCATTTGGTTATATCTATGCGCAAAGCCGTCTTTGTATAAGACGTTTAGACGTCTATTATCGCGACATCACGCTGGTATCGCCAGCCAGACGATCTGACCACAGGAGTCGACGATGCAGTATTTTCCAATTTTCACCGACCTCCACGGCAAAGCGGTATTGCTGATCGGCGGCGGTCACGTCGCCGTGCGCAAAGCGCGTAGCCTGTTAAGTGCTGGTGCACAGCTCACCGTCGTCTCGCATCACTTTATCGATGAATTCTACCAATGGCAGCAGCAAGGTCAGGCGCATTTAATCACCGGCGATTTTGCGGCCGAGCAATTAACCGGCCATTGGTTGGTGATTGCTGCCACCGATGATGATGCGCTCAATGCACAGGTGCATCAGGCCGCCAGCGCGCGGCAGATCTGGGTCAATACGGTGGATGAAAAGGATAAATGTGAGTTTATTTTCCCATCGATTATCGATCGCTCGCCTATTTTAGTGGCGATTTCCAGTGGAGGCAGCGCACCTGTGTTAGCGCGTCGGCTGCGAGAAAAACTCGAAGCTTTGCTGCCACAGCATTTAGGCCCGCTGGCAAGCCTCGTTGGGCGCTTTCGCCAGCAGGTGCAGCAAAAATTCGACAACTTTGCCGAGCGGCGACAATTTTGGGAAAAAGTATTTAACTCCAACGTGGTCAGCGCGTTACAAGCGCAGCAGCCGGAACAAGCCGCGACTGAATTGGTGCAATTGTTAGACGATCATCAGCCCAGCCATGGCGAAGTCTTTATCGTCGGCGCAGGTCCGGGCGACCCAGAACTGCTTACCCTCAAGGCACTGCAACTGATGCAACAAGCCGATGTGGTGGTGTACGACTATTTAGTGTCGGCCCCTATTCTATCTCTGGTACGGCGCGATGCGGAGCTGATCTGTGTAGGTAAAAAGGCCGGCGCCCACTCCGTTGCACAAGAAGAAACCAACCAATTGCTGGTGAATTTAGCCTTAGCGGGTAAAAAAGTGTGCCGCTTAAAAGGTGGTGATCCCTTTATTTTTGGCCGTGGCGCGGAAGAAATCGAAGCGCTATTGCCACATCAGATCCGCTTCCAAGTGGTGCCTGGCATTACCGCAGCGGCAGGCTGCGCCGCGTATGCCGGCATAGCGCTGACGCATCGTGATCACGCGCAAGCGGTGCAATTTGTCACAGGCCACTGCCAAAAAGATGGCAAAGAGCCGGATTGGGACAGCCTGAGCCGCGCTAATCAAACCTTAGTTATTTATATGGGATTGATGAAATCGGCCCATATCGAGCAGCGCCTGCGCAGTGCAGGCCGCGCGGCCGATACGCCCATTGCCATCATCGAAAACGGCACGCGGCCAGAACAGCGCGTGATCACTGGCACTTTAGCGGGCATGGCGGCACTGGTCGAGCAGCATCAGGTGCAATCACCAGCACTGTTGGTGATCGGTGAAGTGGTGGCATTGCAGTCGAAATTAGCTTGGTATGGCACAGCACAGCACACCGCGAATGGTATCTCAGGGCCACATGCCAGCAGCATGGCCCAACCACTGGCCAATCTCGCGTAGCAACAACCTGTTTTTATTTGTTTGAATCGATCATGAGGCGCAACATGCAAGGTCTAACTCACTTACAACAGCTCGAAGCGGAAAGTATTCAAATTTTCCGTGAAGTGGCCGCCGAATTTGATAATCCGGTGATGCTCTACTCCATCGGCAAAGACTCCTCAGTGCTATTGCATTTGGCACGTAAGGCGTTTTACCCCGGCAAAATCCCGTTCCCATTGCTGCATGTCGATACCGACTGGAAGTTCCGTGACATGATTACATTCCGGGACGAAGCCGCCAAAAAGTACGATTTTGAGCTGATCGTGCACAAAAACCCAGAAGGGTTAGCAATGGGGATGAACCCATTCACTTATGGCAGCGCCAAACACACCGACGTCATGAAAACCGAGGGCTTAAAACAAGCGCTGAACAAATATGGTTTTGATGCCGCCTTTGGCGGTGCGCGTCGTGATGAAGAAAAGTCGCGCGCCAAAGAGCGAATTTATTCGTTCCGCGATCAATACCATCGCTGGGATCCAAAAAACCAGCGCCCAGAGCTGTGGCACACCTACAACGGCCAAGTGAATAAGGGCGAAAGTATCCGTGTGTTTCCATTATCCAACTGGACAGAACTAGATATCTGGCAATACATCTACCAAGAAAACATCGACTTAGTCCCGCTGTACTTTGCCGCCTACCGGCCGGTAGTCGAACGCAATGGCACCTTAATCATGGTGGATGATGATCGGATGCCATTGGCGGAAGGTGAAGTGCCACAACAAAAACTGGTGCGCTTCCGTACGCTGGGCTGTTACCCATTGACCGGCGCCATTGAATCCAGCGCCACCACACTGACCGACATCATCGAAGAGATGTTGTTATCCCGCTCCAGCGAGCGGCAAGGCCGGGTTATTGACCACGATTCCAGTGGTTCGATGGAAAAGAAAAAACGTGAGGGGTATTTCTAATGTCAGTCGCCAATGAATTAGCACAGCTTGGGATCGAAACCTATCTGCAGCAACAACAGCATAAATCCTTGCTGAAATTTTTAACCTGCGGCTCGGTCGACGATGGCAAAAGTACCTTGATTGGTCGCTTGCTGCACGACAGCCAACAGATCTATGAGGATCAACTGGCAGCGCTGCACAAAGACAGTAAAACACACGGCACCACCGGCGAAACCGTCGATCTCGCCTTATTGGTGGATGGCCTGCAAGCCGAACGTGAGCAAGGTATTACCATTGATGTGGCCTACCGCTACTTCTCGACCGCCAAGCGTAAATTTATCATCGCCGATACCCCAGGCCATGAGCAGTACACTCGCAATATGGCCACTGGTGCATCCAACTGCGACTTGGCCATCATCTTGATTGATGCCCGTTATGGCGTACAAGTGCAAACCCGCCGCCACAGTTTTATTTGTGCGCAGCTGGGTATTAAACAGTTTATTGTCGCCATCAATAAAATGGACTTGGTGGATTTTTCGGCCGAGCGCTATCAAGACATTCAACGCGATTACCTGGCCTTCGCCGCACCACTGCACGTGCCTGATATTCGCTTTGTCCCATTATCAGCGCTACAAGGTGACAACGTGGTGAACCCATCGACGCAGATGCCTTGGTATCAAGGCGCGACATTACTGACGTTGTTAGAAGATGCTCCGGTGACCGGTTTTAACACCCAAGGCGCCGCGCGATTACCAGTCCAGTATGTCAACCGGCCACACTTAGATTTCCGCGGTTTTGCCGGCACCATCGCTGCAGGTGAATTTGCGGTGGGCGATCTGGTGGTTGCACAGCCGTCCGGCAAAAGCTCGACCATTAAGTCGATCATCACCTTTGATGGTGAGCTCAGCAAGGCCCAAGCCGGCCAAGCCGTCACCCTCACTTTGCACGATGAAATCGACATTAGCCGTGGCGATGTCATTGTGCGGGCAGGGCAATTGGCACAGGTATCGAACCGTTTGCTCGCAACCGTGGTTTGGATGCATGAAACGCCGCTCAGCATTGGCAAAAGCTACAACATCAAACTGGGCACCCAAAAAGTACCAGGTCAGGTGGTGGCCATCCGGCATGGTATTGATGTGAATACCTTAGCCGAACACGCATTAACGGAACTGGCGCTGAACACCATCGCCGTGGTTGAGCTCGAGCTGAGTGCGCCTTTGGTGTTTGATGCGTACCGCGATAACCGTGATACCGGTGGCTTTATTTTGATCGACCGCATCAGCAACATCACTGTGGGTGCCGGTATGGTGCAAGCGGCGTTACAGTCGCCACAAAGCTCGGCGAATGTGGGCGCATACTCAGCGTTTGAACTTGAGCTCAATGCGCTGATCCGTAAGCATTTCCCACATTGGGATGCACGTGACTTGTCAGTGTTAGGGTAAATCGTCGCTATGGATATCACGCAATGGTTTGTCCTGGGCTTATTGCTCGCGCTGGTTGGACTTTTAACCTTCACCAAGTACAGTGCGGCCGCCGTGTTTGGCGGCGTTGCACTGCTGTGTTATGTCACAGGCTTGTTGTCGGTCGATGAGTTTAGTGCCAGCTTTACCGATCCATCGTTATTAACGCTGGTGCTGTTGATCCTATGCGCTATCGCATTGGAGAAAACCCGCTTGATCAGCTGGGTCGGTCAGCAATTTTCCCATGGCGGCCTTCGCGTGGTATTAACCAAACTGTGGTTATCCACCGCACTACTCTCCTCGTTCACCGCCAATACGGCGGTGGTGGCCAGCCTCGTAGGTGCGATTAAGCGCAATCAGCGCTATGCACCATCGCGGCTGCTGTTGCCGATGGCATTTGCCGCCACCTTTGGCGGCACCTTAACCTTAATTGGTACCTCGACCAACCTAGTGGTGAATAGCTTTCTTGATAAAGCCGGCCTACCCTTGTTGCAATTTTTTAGCACCACGCCGGTTGCCGTTGGTGTGGTGATTGCCGGTTTATTGATGTTATGGCTAATGGCGGCACGCTTACCCGAAACAGAGTCGGCGCTGGATCAAGAACAATTGCCGTACGTGCTAGAAGCGCGCCTGCTTGACGATTCCTGCCTCAATGGCAAAACGGTGGAACAGGCACAGCTACGCCACTTGCGTAAACTGTATCTCGCCGAGATTATTCGCGACGGCGCCACTATTGCGCCAGTTGCACCAGATGAGCGATTACAAGCGGGCGATCGTTTACTGTTTGCTGGCGATATGGAGTCTGTTGCTATTTTACAAGAAATCAATGGCTTAACTTTGTATGGCCAGCAACAGATGAATGGCCAAGCCTTGGTCGAAGCCATGATTAGCCACACCTCACAGCTCAACGGCCAAAGTTTAAAACAAGCCGCCTTTCGCCAGCATTATGATGCGGTGGTAGTGGCCATCCGTCGTGGTCAAGAGCGCTTGCAAGGTGGACTGGGTGAAATCGAACTGCAAACCGGTGATGTGCTCTTGCTGGTGCCAGGACCGGCATTTGGCCTGCAACAACGCCAGCGCCAAGATTTTTTAGTCGTCACCGGGACCGATAGCGCCACCCGGCTCACCAGCCGTCGTAGCCACGCGGTCTTGCTTGGTTTTATCGCCGTGATCGGCAGTGCTATGTTAGGTTATGTGCCATTTATCAAGGGCTTGGCGCTCTTTGTGTTAGCCCTACTTGCGTTTAAGATCATTAGTTTATCCGAGATCCGCCGCCGTTTCCCACTGGATATTATTCTCATCGTTGGCGGCGCGTTGGCGTTATCTACCGCGATGGAGAACACAGGTTTATCCGAATTATTTGGCCAAAGCTTGCTGCAACTGTTTGATAAATCACAACTATTTTATCTGCTAGCTGGAGTGTATTTCTTTACGCTGGTATTGACCGAGTTGATGTCGAACAATGCCGCGGCCGCCTTGGCCTGCCCCTTGGCCATTTCGCTGGCCAAAGCGTTTGGTGTGGATCCGACGCCGCTGATTATGGCCGTGTTGTTTGGCGCCAGTGCTAGTTTTATTTCGCCATGGGGCTATCAAACCAATTTGTTAGTTTTTACCGTGGGCAACTACCGCTTAAGTCAGTATGTTAAATTTGGCGTACCGATGGCGCTGGCGTATAGCAGCGCGGTCTTGGCGGGCATTTATTATTTCTTTCCGTGGCAAATGCTATAAGGATTTATGATGAGTATTGTATGGCAGGAGTATCAAATTACCCGCGCCTTGCGCGAAGCGCGCAATCAGCAGCAGGCCGCCGTGCTGTGGTTTACTGGGCTCAGTGGCAGCGGTAAATCCACCATTGCCAACGCTTTAGAACAAGCCCTATTTGCCGCCGGTCATCGTACCTATTTATTGGATGGCGACAATGTCCGCCATGGTTTGTGTGCCGATTTAGGCTTTAGCCTCGCCGATCGCAACGAAAACCTGCGTCGTGTCGGCGCCGTAGCTAGCTTGATGGTGGATGCTGGGCTGATTGTACTAAGTGCTTTTGTATCCCCACTGCAACAACAACGCGATCTGATCCGCGCGCAATTACCCGCTGGCCGCTTTATTGAAATCCATGTGGCTACGCCACTGGAGGTGTGTGAACAGCGTGATGTGAAAGGTTTGTATCAAAAGGCGCGCCGTGGCGAAATTGCCAATTTTACCGGGATTTCAGATCCTTACGAAGCTCCGACCGCGGCAGAGCTGGTGATCGACACCTCTGAGCGCTCGGTGGACGCGGCGGTCGCGGATATTCTGGCCTACTTAACCCAGGCCGGTATACTGCCGAGCGAGCCCAATTAACCGTGATGGTCTATCAGCTTCAATGCTATAGACCACAGGCCTAGCGAAACGTAACAACAACTGAAACGTTAAAAGCAGTGAAGCCTAAAAAGCAGCGCCTAAAAAGCAGTGCATAAACAGTAGCGAAACCATAAAAACTAAAGCCGTAAACGTCACCCAGCATCACGGGCATGCTATAACGAGTACGACATCAATCGCGCCGTAACATGGCTGTGCGCTTGACGGTAAGTCTACGCATGTTCATCCGTCGCCCAACAGGTCATCTGTCTATGAGTCAAACATTCACATCCGAAGCACTTATTGCCTTACTCCCACACATCTGTCGCATTAGCCAGCACGCGGGGGATGCGATTTTGCAGATTTATCAGCAGGCTGCCACACAGCAGAGTGAACTGCAGCTGCAACAAAAAGCAGATGAAAGCCCACTGACCGCGGCCGATCTGGCGGCGCATCATGTGATTTGCCACGCACTGAGCGCTCTGACGCCGTCAATACCCATTTTATCCGAAGAAGCGGCCGATATCCCTTGGCCTACACGACAACACTGGCCACAGTATTGGTTGGTAGATCCTTTGGATGGCACCAAGGAATTTATCAAACGCAATGGTGAATTTACCGTCAATATCGCCTTGGTGATAGCAGGTGAGCCGGTACTTGGTGTGATCCACGCCCCGGTTTGGCAAAAAACCTACAGTGCGGTCGTGGGTTATGGTGCTTTTGTTGATGCCGGCCAAGGCCCAAGCGAGATCCATTGCCAAGCGCCGAAAGCTGGCGAACCGGTGGTGGTGGTGGGGAGTAAAAGCCATGCTCAAGATGGCATGGATGACTTTTTGCAGCAGTATCCTTTGCATCAACTGCACGCGGTGGGGAGTTCATTGAAATTTTGTTTAGTCGCCGAAGGCAAAGCGCATGTTTATCCGCGGTTTGGCCCAACCATGCTGTGGGATACCGGCGCCGGGCATGTGATTGCCAAAGCCGCCGGTGCCCAAGTGACGTATGAAGGATATACAGGCCCCGCCTACCATCGTGAAGCGTTACGCAACGGTGCTTTTTTGGTAACAAGCATTCCGGCCGAATGACGGAAAAAGAACGCGCGCGATAAGCGCTTGAAAAGGTCGACAGCGAGAAATAAAACTGGGCAGCGGCTGGAAAAGCACCGATAATGTAACAAGCTCGATGCAGTATGTGGCGCTGTTGCACTGGTGAAGAGCTTGTGCGTCTGAAGCTTGGGGCAGAACCCATACCAGAACGGTCGCCAGCACACACAATTGTCGAGATCACCGCGGCAAGACTGCAGCCGCATCCTGTTTCACCGTCGAATACGGTCGCATTTTTCGTTTTTATAAGGTTGTCACATGGTTTTGCTGCGTCATTTTCATCGAGCACCGCTACGGGTGATGCGCTTACAGCGGCGCAAAAGCATGATGCGGATCCGCTTTAGCATGATCCGGCTCAAAACCGCATTATCGCAAGAGACCGAAGAAACCAAACAGATGCTACGCATCTACCAGCACTATGTCACCGGCCACGTCAGCAAGGAAGAACTGCTGTTTGCCAACCAACAACTGGCAGACGTGCTGCGCGCCACCGGCTTGGGTATTTTTGCCATTCTACCCTTTGCCCCGGTGACTATTCCCTTGATCGTCAAACTCGGCCGCAAACTCGGCATCGAAGTCATGCCAAGCGCTTTTGCGCCCAAGGTGACGATAAATACGACGATAAATACGACGATAAATACGACAACAAACGCGACAACAAGCGTGTCGACAAACGCAAAACCCGCAGAACAGCTGCCTGTTATCCAAGGTGACCTTGGGTTACGCCCTTCACCGGATAAAACCACCATCAAGCCTGAAAACGAAGTGCCTCACCTTTAATAGTGAAGATACAAAACGAACAGCGACGCAGATAATGCTTATTGCGGTTTAACGCGATCGCCCATGCCCTTGCCACCGACGGTCATCAGAATATATTTAAAATAGTGCGCCACATCGAGCGTCTGAAGCATTTTGGCATCGGTTTCGGCCAACAACACCGGTGTCGACATATCAATCTCATTCACCTGCGCCAACCCTGTGATACCAGGACGAACCAACAATACACCACGCTGCTCGCGCTCGTTGATCAGTTCTTGTTGGTTAAATAAACAAGGACGCGGGCCCACTAAACTCATATCGCCCCACAGCACATTCCATAACTGTGGTAACTCATCTAATTTGGAACGGCGCAAAAAGTGGCCAAACGGCGTGATCGAACTCGAACAAGCAAGATGACTTGCAACACTAACAGTGTCAACCTTCATAGTTCTAAATTTAAACAACGTAAATGGATTTTTGTTGCGCCCAACGCGGACTTGCCGAAAAAGTGGTGAGCCTGTATCAAAAAAACCAATTAAAAAAATAACTAAAATCAAAGGAAATCCAAGAAACAAACCCAAAACCGCAAAAAAAACATCAAATAAACGAATCATAATAAACTCTCATTCATGCTAAGAAGAAAAACAACGCTTCAAACCTTCCTCAACATTGACAATCGGCTTCCAACCTAAAACATTAGCGGTATATGATATATCCACTTGCAAGTCAGATGTTAATTTATTAAGCATACTAGTGCGACCCAAAATAAAAGCCAAAAACCTCAAGATACTTAACGATAAAGGAAAACAAATTGTTTTTGAACCAGAATGTAAAATCATTAACTTAATAAACTTTGAGATAGAAATATCGTCTCCATCACTTACTAAAAAAGTTCTGTTTTTTGCATTTTCATGAGTTAAACATATTAATATCAAGGAGTTTAAGTTATCAAGGTGAACAAAGCTTCGGCTATTATTAATACTAGCCAAAGGTAGAGGAATGTTAGAATAAATCACTTTTAAGAGGCTTGAAAAATTACCAGGTGCAGACTTCCCATAGACTAATGGAGGTCTGATTATCACCAATTCTATTCCGTATTCTAAACATAACTGCTTTAAATTTTTTTCAGCTTCACTTTTGGATTTTGAATAAGGATCTGAAGGATTGGGAGTGTCAAAATTTGAAAATGGAACAGTAGAGCAATTGCCATTAACACCGATAGAACTTAAAAATATAAAACGGCTAACACCACGAATTCTGCACTCTTCTAAAAGTTTTAAAGTATATGCTACATTTATAGTAAAAAACATATCTTCAGAAACTTTACCGTGAGCAGCCCCTGCGAGATGAATCACATAGTCAATTTTTATGGCAGAGGGAAAAAATGTAAAATCGTGAAAATCACTACACTTATAATAGTTAACATTTTTCGTGGGGCCAGGAGGAAAATTCCGCACAGGAGCGTGAATGTTGTAATCACTCGTTAATTTGGAAACTAAAGAAGAACCAATAAACCCAGTGGCACCCGTTACAAGAATATTCTTCATTACGTTATCTCGCAAAAGAATAAATGAGTTTTATTAATGGAGATGGTAAATTTCTTAAAATAGTCTGGAAAAAAATATTAAATTGCAAACGATAAAAACTTATCATTTTTAGTGAATATAAAAGTTTATAACAGGCTACATATCCAGGGAGAAATTTCTTTCCTCTTCTGCTTATCATAGCGTCTCCAGCTCTCATTTGGACTAAAACAAGAGGTAAATTTGCAAACTGAAATCCCTTGTTTAACATTAGAATCCAAAGCGGGTAGTCCTCTGGATATATATTTGGATACCCACCGACGCTTTCTACGGCAGATTTTCTGAATATTACCGCAGGATGACTTAAAGGAGATCTAAATTTTGCAAAGCTGAGAATAGTACTATGATGTGTAGGTAACTTCTTTACACATATAACTTCTGTCATATCATCATTACATTCTTCTATATATGAACTTGAGGCAGAGATATTTTTATTCAAAGACATGAAATTAACTTGTTCGAAGAATCTATTTTTTAAAGAGATATCATCCGTATCCATTCTAGCAACAAGGTCGTAATTACAGAGTTCTAATCCGTGATTTAACGCATTAGCAAGACCTCCATTTACATTCAAACGAAGAGTCTTCAAAGGTAATAGGCCGCGATAAAAATCAATAACTTCATACAGTTTTTCAGTAAGTGGTCCATCTTCCACTAAAACAACCTCATCCGCTTGCAAGTCCTGCTCATAAATACTTCTCAGGCAACGTTCTAGATATTCAGGCTTCTCATTAATGTATACAGAAAGTAAAACAGAAAACTTTTCAAGCATTTTTTTGTCCTAAATATTTATAGTATCTGTAATATGAATCAGCCATTACGTTAAAACTAAAATTCTTATTGAAAGAATCGACAGATTTTAGTTTCATTTGATTAATTTCATAATCCGAAAGTGAACAAACATTTTTTATAGTTGAAACCCATGATTCAAAATTGTTCTCTACAACGAATCCTGAACAAGATAAATCATGAATTTCTTTGTGAGGCAATATATCAGAAACAAGATAGCAGAGCGAAAATGAAAGAGCTTCCAGTAAAGATAACGGGAGACCTTCAGCAAAGGAAGCCGAAACAAAAAAATCAACATCAGAATAAAATATGGATGGATCAGGAACAAAGCCATGAAAAAATATATTAGATCCTGCAATAGACTGTAAGTCATTTAGTAAAGGGCCATCGCCTACAATGTGTAGTTCTACATTAGAAAAAACAGAGAAAGCTTTTACAAGCATGGAAATATTTTTTCTTTCAATAAGACGACCAACATAAATAAATTTAAGCTTACTTCCAACTGGTCTATACAAAGTTTTAGAATGCACTCCATTCCTTATGAATGCATCGCAAATTTTTGTAACGTCCATAACAGACTTTGAACAACCAACTACGTTTTTAATCCGTTTAAGTGACATTCGATGCATGAAAGATAATATTAATCCTTTAAAATTTCCATACTCAAATTTGTAGTCAAAATACAAAAAATTGTGCAATGTTGTAACCTTACTTCCCTTAGTAAGCAACAAGGCGTTAAAAACATCTGGAAAAAAACAATGAGAATGAATAACGTCAAATTTCCTTGAATTTAAAATGCTCCGAAGTTCAAAGTATTTACCGACCAGATTATTGCTAGAGAGAAATAAAATATCACTAACCCCAGAAATAGAGAAATCAACAGCTGCATCACCATAAATTTCCGGCTGAATAGAGATCAATGTAATATTGCATTTTGTGTTTAAAGACAAACACAAATCAAATACAACATTAATTGGCCCCAACCTCTTTATAGATGGAATCAAAAAACACAAGTTCATAGAAACCTTTTTATTATAAAAGCAATTAATTCTCTATAGTAAAACTGAAAATGTAAGGGGGATGATAATGAAGCCATGAATTTAAAAAAATATCTCAAAATGATATTTTTTGAATTATTCGACTTTTGGGTAAAATATAAACCAGCACTATAAGTTTTTTTAAAAAATAAATTCGGGTTTAATACATAAGGTGGTAAAAGTTCATCTGTAAATGCTTCATTTTTCTTAGTACGAACTTTCAAAACGTAATTAAACATGAGTCTCTGTACACATCCCTTGGTTGACTGGGTATTTCCATTTCTGATCCTTATTTTCATCCCAAAGTAATCTGGTATATTAGAAATAGTAAAACCTCCATCAATAACTCGAGTAATAAAATCAAAATCCTCAACACCAGCAAATCTATAAAATCCAATTTTGTCATATAGCGACTTTTTACATAACCACGTATGAAAAACTGGGTTTTTAAAATTTGATAGTAAATTCAATTTTTTAGGGCTGCTTTCTAACACCACCTCTCGTAAAAACTCACCATTTTCATTTATAGAAACGCATGAGCAGGACACCAAATCATAATGAGAGCTCATAAGGTAAGATATCTGTTTTTCAATTCTATCTGGTATTAGAATATCATCAGCATCAGCACGAGCAACATATTCACCTGTGCACTTCCTGAGCAAAAAGTTTAGCGAATAAACAATTCCCCTGTTTTTATCACCCTGCCAAATCTTTATTCGAGAATCCTTATCCATATAAAATTTAATAATATCAGCTGATGTATCCGTAGAACAGTCATCGTAAAACAAAACTTCAAAATCATGATATGTCTGATTCAAACAACTTAAAATCATTTCCTCAATAAATTGAGAACAGTTATAAACAGGGACAATTAAGCTAACTTTACTCATGTACTCGTCTCTCTAAAACATACAATATTGCCATAGGAACAAAAACTAGAGGACTACCAAGATAGAAAAAATACGAAAACCCTAGCACTATATTCGGCAGGATAATGAATAAGCCTTTAAATCTAGTACTGAACAAATATAAAATCAAAAAATTAAGAGTTAGTAGCAACCCAAACACCCCTGATTCTACCATTGACGTAATAAAATGCACATGAGCATAAATACCATCTAACGCTTTTTGCGACCCATCAAGTCCTACACCAAAAAAAATTGTGAATTCATCTGCATTATAAATATGATTTAGAAACTTACTTAGTATGTAAAATCTGGACTCAAGGCTATCGTCATTCTCAAAAATCTCAAATAATAAAAAAGGGGTTAAAAGCAAAAAAAACATTATAAAAAAATATTTAACTTTTTTACTTAAAAAATCAGAGAACAATATAACACAAATAATCGTTGCTGCTATAGCGGCTCTAGAAAGAGTGAGTATAATTAAAGAGAAATAAATGAATGAAAGAATGAAAGATGAATAAATATTGTTTCTTTTCAAATAAAGCAGTGTAAAAAATATTGAAACACATGCTATTGCAGTTGTATTTGAGTCCGCAAACATCAAAGTGTTAAATTTAAACATGTAAAAAAAATTACTTGTATCCGCGACTGCCGCCATTGCTTCTTCCGATGGCATCTTTGGAAAGATAAACCTGTGAAGAGAATCAAAAAAGAAAATTATCGCGATTAACCAAAACGAACACACAACACCTTTAACAAAAATAAAACGATTAATTAAGCCAAGAAATAAAATTACAGATAAAAAATATGTTACACCCACAGTGAAGTTAACAAACGTTGATATGCCTGCTTGAAAATACATTACATTGAAGGTGTAATATACTATCAAAATCGCAAGGCTGTAAAAAACACAGGATTCTATATATATTTTTTTGTTGCTTATATAAAAACTTGTAATTAAATAGATAAAAAACACTGGGGACAAAGCATAAACAGGGCTAAAAGTTGTTAGCTTAGCCAGGTATAAAAAAGAAGATGTAATCGTTAGTATTACTATTGATAAATTAGCTTTATCTTTTGATAAGAAAGGAAATTCGTTTTTCATAATAATATTATCTTTTTAAAAAACGATTTAAAAGAGTGAAAACTCTAAATGGGAGAAATATTAAAGAATAAAAATTATAGGGAAAACTTTTCCTGTTTTTGAAATATGTCAACCATAATCTCCTCTGGGTATAAAATGCCCAGTCATCAATAATCTTTAACTTATCTATACCTGTAAGCTGAGGCCAAATTTCTGATTTCTGGAAATCATAAACTGATTTAAAATATAGCAGATGGCCTATTTTTTCGATGTTATTGTATGTACTTTCGTCAGTTCTGTAATACACAAGAACTTCCGGAAGATATCCAAAATTAAATCCAGCCTGACAAATTTTTAACCATAATGGATAATCTTCAAGCATAACAAATCGCTCGTCGGCATATCCTAGATGAACCAAGACTTGACGTTTAATAAAGCAAGTTGGCGCATTTAGTCGGTTTTTGACGAGTAAAAGTCGAGATTTATTCTCTTTGTTTGCTTTAATAAATGAGCCACAAGGTTTGTAAATTTTAGCTTCGGTATTTGTCTTAGAAAACGAAATACAATCTGAAAATATTACATCGAAATTGTTACCTAAAGAATATTCGTAAAAACTAAGCAAACAATCAGGGTCTAGCTTGTCATCTCCCGCAATGGGTTTTATCCATATCCCAAGACAACTTTTACAAGCTCTATTATAATTTTTCGTTATTCCAGTATTAACGTCTGAATAAACCACTTTGATTCGGCCATCAGTTTTTTCAACTTCCTGCAAGTACTCCTTAGTTCCATCTGTTGAAAAATCATCTGAAATTATTAACTCAAAGTTTGGGTAGCTCTGAGCTAAACATGAGCTAATACACTCTTTTAAATACTCTTTCTGGTTATAAGTGACTATCGCAATACTTATTAGTGGATAATTTACTAAATTTCTTTTCATTAATATGTTTCACCGATTGGGAACAATTGATATGGTGATGCCTCCATTTTTAACCGCAGTTAAATATAGAGGTTAAGTAGCCATCAACGGTAGTTTCCCTCCGTTGGCTTGATATGGCCGCTCATGATTGTAAAACCATAACCACTCCGTGGCATAGTCCTGAACTTCTTCAAACGTATCAAACAAGTATTTACTGATTCAGCTTTATCTCAGCGTCTTGTTATAGCGCTCTATGTACGCATTTTGCTTTGGCTTGCCTAGTTGAATGTAATCAATCCGGATCCCATGCTTTTTTCGCCCATTCGGTAAATTCATAGCTGATGAACTCCGGTCCGTTGTAACAGCGTCTCGCAATTGGCTTTCTCCTCCATTCCAACAGCTGGTTCAAGGTTCAGATTACCCGAACTAAAGGAAGTAAAAATCCAGCTTCAATCGCTAATCCTTCACGATTATAGTCGTCTATTACATTAAAAAGGTCTGTAACTTCGTCCGTCTAATAACTGATAATGCATAAAATCCACAGACCTGACTTGGTTGAGTTTAGTAGGCTCTTTCAATGGCTCAGGAGCAATACGATTCAACCGCCTACGTGGCTTGAACCTCAAGTTCAGCGCCAACTCACAGTAAATTCGAAAGACTCGTTTATGGTTCCGGCCAAAGCCTTTGACGTTCCGTAAAAAATAAAAAAACTGACCAAAGCCCGAATCTGACTCGTCGTCAGTCAGAAAAGTAAGCCTCTTTGCAATCTCGGCATTTTCGTCATTCAGCATCACTTGATACCGATAGCAGGTTTCACTGATACCAAATGCAACACAAACCAGCCTAATACTGAAATGCCTGATTGCAACAGCGTGTGCGCTATCGTATTACATAGGGACGGTTTTACTACTTTTTTTCCATTGGTTACTGGATGATTTCGGATTAAAGGCGCTCTTCAGCGCTCATCATTTTCAAGCGAGTTTTTCTGTTTCAAGCTCTCTGAGCCGAGCCATCAGCGATATATCCATGCCTCCGAATTTAGCCCGCCATTTGTAAAACGTCGCAGAGCTCATGCCATGTTCACGGAACACTTCCGAGACTGGAGCACCGACTTCAGCTTGCTTAAGGATTGCCATGAATTGGCTATCTGTGAATTTAGATATTTTCATAGTGAATCTCCTGCGTTTATGGTACGAGAAAATTCTACTTCTGGCGTAAGTTAATTTGCGCGGGGATTACGGGATTATCTTTCGTATTCTTTTTTAGGCAAAGATATCTAGGTTGAGAAGCGCCTTACGTTAAAAAAAACAAATAAAAAATAAAAAATATAGTTCAATAGGTAAGCGACATTAGCACCACACACTCCAATATATGAGACAAGTAGATCTGCAATTATGATGAAGCTGATAGTGAAGAAAACTTCTGTCGGAACAAACCATTTCAATGTGCCTCTAGCGATCATTGGAAAGGCATACATCCATGACAATATTTTGAAAATATCTCCTATCAATTGATATAAGAACAAGTTTTCAGCACCATTAAACTCATTGGTAAATAACAAACTTATTATAGAGTGCCTAAAAAAATACACTATGAATGATAAAAAAATCATTAATGGAAAGACTATCCTTACATTTCTACTAATTTCATTGACTATTTGTTCGGCAGAATTTAATGTTGCTAATTTAGGTAGAAAGTAAGTGCTCAGTGCAATTGTTATAACACCTATATAAACTTCCGAAATTTTCCAAACAGCCTGCCAATGCCCCGCAGAATCCCAACCAGCATTTTCTATAATAATGTTTCTTACTATTATCAAAGAAACAGGAGCCGTAAGTGCTGTAGTCAATGCCATCAATACATATTTAGCTATATCTCGTCTCGCTGTAGCGTTAGTGTTTTTTAGCCAGTAATTTATCTTTAACCATGGCTGCCTGACCGTACCGAATATCATAACTAGGGATATGATAAATGCTTGAAATACAGCAGCAATTAGAACTCCATTCAAACCATACAAAAGCACTAAACCAACCATTGCAGCTCCAGAGATTACAACAGAAAACATCCCCAAAGTTACATACAATTTATAATTCTGCAGACCATTTAATACTGAATTAAGTAATGTTCCGATTGAAAAAAAAGGAAGTAAAATTATCGATAATATAACGACCCATTCATATTCAGTATTTTTATATAGCCAATCTGTGATATCGCTTGAGAAAAACAAACCCAAAGGAATAATAATTGAGGATATGATTAATATCCATTGAAGCGAAGCTGTCCACCACTGTGCACAGCTTTCGAATCCTTTTTCTTTGTTCTCTGCGGTGTATCGAACAATCCCATTACCGACAGGTGCATTAATAAGACCAGAAAAGCTTGATAACATGCCTTGTGTTTGTCCTAATATTGCAAGACCGGCAGGGCCTGTATAAACAGCAACTACTTTTGCAATTATAAACCCAATAGCAATTTTCAGTATTGTGAGTAACCCAGTAAAAATAGTTACTTTGAACAAACCACTCATGCATTGAATCCATTTACAGCATTTATCACCTCAGATATTGAATCTTCAGTCATGGATGGATCCAATGGAAGTGATAAAACTTGGCTATGGATTTCCTCTGTAATTGGCAAATTTTTATCATTAAAATTTAAATATGCTTTTTGCTTGTGAGGTGGTATAGGATAATGAATTAATGTTTGTATTCCACGGGAGGATAAGTAATTCTGTAATTCATTACGCATGCTAGAACGTATAACAAACAAATGCCATACATGATGTTTTTCATCAATTACCGATGGTAAAATTACTAGAGGATTACGAATTTCTTCCCTATACCTTTTTGCTATTTCTCGACGGTACTTTGTTTCACTCTCAAGATAAGATAGCTTCACTCTCAGCATTGCAGCCTGAATTTCATCCAATCTACTATTTACACCTTGGTAGATATTTTCATATTTCTTGTGCGAACCATAATTTCTTAAAGCACGCACGGTTTGGGCTAATTCGGCATCATTCGTTGTTATTGCTCCCGCATCCCCAAGCGCACCTAAATTTTTTCCAGGATAGAAGCTAAAACCAGCGGCATGCCCCCAATTCCCAGCTCTTATTCCACTAAGCTCAGCACCATGTGCTTGTGCACAATCTTCTAAAACAAGCAAATCGTGTTGATGGGCAATATCAAGTATTTCATGCATTGAAGATATTAGACCATATAAATGTACCGGTAATATCATTTTTGTTCTTGATGTAATCGCAGCTTTAACATTTTCAGCTTTTAAATTAAACGTAACAGGATCAGGCTCCACCAAAACAGGAACTAGATTATTCTCAGTAATAGCTAATATTGATGCTATATATGTATTTGCTTGAACAATAACTTCATCACCATCGCTAATTTTTCCCATTATTTTCCAAGCTCTGATGGTCAGAATTAATGCGTCTAAGCCATTTGCGACACCAATTGCTTCTTTAGTTCCACAATAGTCTGAAAATGCTTTCTCAAATTCAGCTAATTCTGACCCCATGATGTACCAACCTGAATCTATGACTCTACAAGCTGCAGCTTTCAGTTCATCAGAATACTGTTTATTTATTTCTTTTAAATCTAAGAAATTGACCACGATGTTATCTCATATTTAAATTAAACTTTAAAATCGGAAATCCATTTTTCAACTATATTAATTGGATAACCTCTGTGGAAATGACTACGCCAAGGATATGCGTTTTTACCACTACCATCTTTCAACTTAATTTTTGTAATCTCACATATTGGAACAGCCGGATTGCCAGAAACGACCCAACCACTTTTAACGTCTCTATTTACTATACTACCAGCACCCACTAGAGTATCTGATTCTATTTTTACGCCGGGCAAAATAACAGACATTGTTGCGATTACTGCAAAATCATTAATCTCACATCCAATTAACACTTCACTTGGTGGATGAGGATCGTTTGTCAGAACAACATATGGAAAAATCCATACATAATTACCAATTCGAGACTTATTTCCAATGTGTACATTGCTGTGGCACTTGACATAATCACCAATTTCACAGTGACCTTGTATATCACCGAGTGTACCAATCTGGAAAGATACGCCAGCTACTGTTTTTTCTCGTACTGTAACTTTATGTCCAGTAACTAGGTTGTCTCCAAAGCTTGATGCTGCATAAAATGTACTGTGACTTCTAATCAGGGAATTTTTGCCTATCAAGAGTGGTTTGCCATCACAAAATTTATTTTCGACACCAAGCTCGCAGTAAGACTCAATAACGGTATCATCCTCAATTATTACATTATCATGAATGATAGTGAACGCACCAACTGTGACATTCTTACCTAGAATGGCTTTATCACTTACAAGAGCTGTTGGATGTATATTTTTACTCATCACTATCCTCCATAATAATTTGGGTATAAATAAAATCCTTGGCCAGTTTTACGTCCAAGCTTATTAGCACTTACCATTTTTTGTAATAAATAGGATGGCCTATATTTTGAATCACAAGTTGTAGTATATAAGGCCTTCATTATGGAAAGACAAACGTCGATTCCGATAAGATCAGCAAGTGCCAATGGTCCTAATGGGTGATGTGCACCTAGTTTCATAGCAGAGTCGATTTCTTCAACTGTTGCAATCTTACTCTCCAAGAGAACGATTGCCTCATTGATCATAGGTATCAATAATCTATTAACTATAAATCCAGGGCTGTCTTCAACTCGCACAGGCTTTTTATCAAGTTTCAGACAAAATTCCCAACAAGCTTCAATAGTCATTGGTTCAGTGAGCATTGAAGGAATTATCTCTACAAGCTCCATGTTTGACACAGGATTAAAGAAATGTAGTCCGATAAACTTCCCTGGATATTGATAGTGTGATGCTAGATCAGTTATGGATAAACTAGACGTGTTTGAAGCCCAAATAGTGTCTGCAGTAGCGAAATTTGCATAACGAGTAATAACTGACTTTTTTACGTTTGCATCTTCAGCCACCGCTTCAAATATAAAGTCAAATGTTCGATTCGGTTCTAGTACAGAAACAACATCAATCCTACTGATCACAATTTCGGGTGTAACATCAATTTTATTTTTACTAATTAATCTAGTTATATTTTTTTGCAAGGTTTCTTTAACTTTGACTATAGCATTCTCGTCTCTTACAACCAAATTAACTTTTAAGCCCTTCAATGCATAAACACATGCAACACCAACTCCCATGATACCAGAGCCGATTATGAGTATATTATTAAATAACATTTGTTTGCCTTATAAAATTCGAGTAGTCTCTAATATAATCTGACTCATCATATGGAGCACTTGCAAGAACCATTAGTATACAGTCACTCGTAAAATCATGCATCTCGCGCCACAACATTTTATTTATGAATAGCCCTTGATATTTGGTGTTCAAAACTACTTCTTCTTTCAGACTTCCATTATCAAGAATAAAACGACAAGCTCCACTTATACATATTGCAACCTGTTGTAGTTCTTTGTGAGCGTGAAAACCGCGTGATGCATTTTCTGAAGTATTGTATATGAAATAGACTCGCTTAATTTCGAAAGGAATATTCTTATTTCCTTCCAGTGACATTAATCCACCCCTGCTATCGCTAAGTTCATCAAAATACAACATTTTGGCTAGCATTATTCTTCATTCCTTATTTATTCAAAATGTCAATTAAGTATTGACCATAGCTATTTTTAGACATCTCTTTAGCTATATTGTAAACTTTTTCTGAAGTTAACCATTTATTCCGTAAAGCAATTTCTTCAAGGCATGCAATTTTATAGCCTTGACGTTTTTCTATGGTTTCTACAAATGATGCAGCATCATGCAAACTTTCATAAGTTCCTGTGTCTAACCAAGCAAAACCGCGGCCTAGTAACTCAACCTTTAGTTCTCCCATTTCCAAATATGCTTGATTGATGCTGGTAATTTCAAGCTCACCACGTTCAGATGGCTTTATCTTCTTCGCTATGTCAACAACTCTATTATCATAAAAATATAGACCTGTTACAGCAAAGTTGGATTTTGGCTTTACAGGCTTCTCTTCTATGCTGAGCGCCTGTTGATTATCATCAAATTCAACAACACCGAAGCGCTCAGGGTCTTTAACTTGATAGCCAAACACTGTTGCACCCTTTGTTCTTTCTGCAGCATTTCTTAAAATTGGGGAAAACCCTTGTCCCCAAAATATATTATCGCCCAATGCTAAACAAACTCTGTCATTACCTATAAACTCTTCACCTATAATAAATGCTTGCGCTAAGCCATCAGGTTTAGGTTGGACAGCATATTCAATTAATATTCCAAATTCACTTCCATCACCCAATAGTCGTTTAAACGATGGCTGATCCTCAGGAGTTGTTATAATTAGAATTTCTTTGATCCCCGCTAACATCAATACTGATATAGGGTAATAGATCATTGGTTTATCATAAACAGGTAGCAGTTGTTTAGATATTCCTCGAGTAATTGGATAAAGCCTTGTTCCAGAACCACCCGCAAGAATTATACCTTTCATATTCTATATCCTTTGACCTAACCGTTCTAACGTATAGCTACCGTCCAGAACGGACTTCCACCACTGTTCATTCTCTAAATACCATATAACTGTCTTTCTTAAACCCGATTCAAATGTTTCTTTCGGTTTCCAGCCCAATTCACCTGTTATTTTACTTGCATCTATTGCATAACGGAGATCGTGTCCTGGCCTATCTGTTACATAGTTAATGAGTTGCTCGTACCTTTGGATGCCTGTAGGTTTCATTGGTGCCAATTCCTCTAACAATTCACAAATGCATCGAACAACATCTATGTTCCGTTTTTCGTTATAGCCTCCGATATTGTAAGTCTCTCCAGTCTTTCCTTCAGTTGCGACTATATACAAAGCTCGAGCGTGATCTTCAACATACAGCCAATCTCTGATTTGATTACCTTTACCATAAACTGGTAATTGTTTACCAGAAATTGCATTCAATATCATCAATGGAATTAACTTTTCTGGAAAATGATATGGCCCATAATTATTAGAGCAATTTGTTATAACAACAGGCAATCCATAAGTTCGATGCCAAGCTCTTACTAAATGATCTGAACTAGCTTTGCTTGCAGAGTATGGACTACTTGGCGAATACGGCGTAGTCTCAGTAAAAAGTTCATTTGTATTGTGTAGATCACCATATACTTCATCCGTTGATATATGATGGAATCTGAAGTTTTTTTGGCGATTTTTTGGTAATTCTTTCCAATATCTTCGTGCAGTTTCCAGCAAAACATAAGTGCCAATAATATTTGTTTCGATGAAAGATGCAGGGCCATCAATAGATCTATCAACATGACTTTCAGCAGCAAGATGCATAACAATATCAGGCTGGTACCTATCGAAAACTTCGGTTATCGCTTCATTATTACAGATATCTATTTGCTCAAAAGTATATCTTTCATTTTTATCAACCGTTGATAATGATTCTAAATTTCCAGCATAGGTCAATTTATCGATATTTACAACAGAGTTATTTGTGTCATTAATGATGTGTCTTATAAGTGCAGATCCTATAAATCCCGCACCGCCCGTAACCATTATTCTCATCGCCAAATGCCTTGTGTATTAATAAAACTATTTTTTAATCAGTTTTTTGGCATCTGCACTTCATTTTCATGAAGTGAGTGCACATAACAAATTGGTATCGCACTGAATTTATTTTAATTTTTGAAATTTATGAGGCTTTATTTACTATAATTTTTATAAATTGCATTTAATTGAGAACTTAACATTAATTTTTTATCTATTCATTTTTTATTTTTCTAACAGAAAAATAAAGTCAGATTTTTCACACGTCTAATTAAGCGCATATTTTTAATTCTTTGCAATAAGTATATTAAGTATAAACCACATCTTAAATATTAATTTATCATATGTTTTTTGCTTTTTCCAAATTAATTCAAACTTCGCTGAGTCTGAAATAAAAATTATTTTATATATAACCTGTAATTTATGCTAAATTACTGACAACTATCATTATCACTTAATTTTTTAAAATAAGTCTTTTACGAACAATTTGAAATAAAACGAACTATCAAAACAAAAGTACTGAGAACAAACCCAAGCAAAATTGACATAAGTACAATCAATATACGCTTGGGACTGTCTTTTAATTCTGCAACAACAGCAGGATCTATGGTTTTTAACACATATTCTTCACGAGCATGAGCAAGCATCTTAGTTTTTGTCTGCTCTTCAACGAGCGAAAATAGCATTGTTCTTACATCTGCAAGATGTGTCATTTCTATTTGTTTATTTAAGTACTCTATGCTTTTATCTGCTTCAGCTACGTCTCTATTCCGAATTTCTTCGTTTATACTCTTAACTATATTATCGACCACTATTTTCGCAATCTCAGGTGAATATAACTCAATCGATATTTTGACCATTCCCGATATTTCATCTTGATTCACTGAAAGAATTTTATTTAATTCGACTATTGTTTCTAATACACTCGGCTTTGGCTTAAAAGGCTCATCAACTTCCCTTACCCACTGCTTTGATTCTTCATTATATATTTCTGGATCAATAATTAATTTATTCGTAGCTCGATCCCACCCCTTGGCAGCCATGATTGGAATATACAAATCATTTTGTTCAATAAAGCGACCTAAAAAATCTCGCGATTTAAGTATCTCCAACGCTAGCGCTGTTTTATCGCCACCTTTACCGCCCAAATTAACGCCTGCCAACGCAGCAAGCCCACCTAACTGGCCAGGGACTTTTAAGCTGTTATCCTCTGCAGGAGCTAGAGTTACTTCACTTTTATAAACATCAGGAAGCGAAAGCGCGTAAAAAACTGAAGCCACTGTTAAGAGACTTGTGACCGCAACGATCAACCATTTACCCTGCCAAATTGCGCTAAATAGTTCGCGCAGGTCGATTTCATCGGATGAAGTTACTTGAGGATTTGTCATCTGTCCTTCCATTATAATTTTGTCACTTTTATATTTATTGAGTTTTATCTTGCAAGTTTTTATATGTTTTTGTAGTTTATGATTGCAGCAGAAAGATTTAATTTATCTTGCTTGCAATTGTATGTGTGAAATTAAAAATTAATTTTTTAATAATAGATTTTGCCTACTTTGTAGGTCTATATTATACGATAATTATTCTATTTCAGGCACGCTACCGCCCATGAGTTATGCGGCCCAAACCTAAAACAACCAATTGTGATGTATGCAAAAGTAGCCATTTTAACGAATTAATAACGTCATGGGTACGTTCTGCACGGAATTCTTTTGCGACTCGCGGGTTGCGGTTCGTCAGGCTGGTTTTGACACGCAGCGAATTAGCTTTTGCTGTTTAAGGCCGTGGTAACAAGGACGTGCTGTCAGCGACATTAGACATGTCTTGAGGGCAATCATAGTTGCGTTTGAAAACAAACACACCCTCAATAGCAATGTGTCTGCGAATTAACAGTAATCCGTCATGTGTCGTGACATTCCTACGCTAAGCTGCAGCATCAGACCTATGCCTGGCTACAACATCAGACCCAAAATCCATATTCCCTATTTTAGTCACGGCATATTCCGCTTCACCGAGGCCGTTACTTTACCCATCACGACCGTTTTAGTCAATTTCACCACGCCCCACGAACTCTGTCATCGCTTGCTTTTGCTACCAATGATGCCATCTGTAACTGCACATATGGCTAGGTAAACTAGTTCTAGCACAATAGGTCTGAATCACGACTGAACACCTTGGTTTGAAGCGGTGCTCTAAGTAAAGGTCGCCGCTTTTTTAAGGTTAGCGCCGAGGTGAGATTTACATGAAGATTACATTAGAACTGCATGAGACTTACATGAGAACTTGGATGAAAAATCAGGCAAAAAGTCAGGTAACAAGCAAGGTAATAAACTCGGATTATACGACAGAGGTTTAAGATATCAGTTTACAGCAACACGCCGCCCCCAAAGCTGAAACACAGCTCTACCATACTAAAACCACATACAAGCCGCGAGCTTAACGTCTTGGTGATGCACGGTGCAGGTGTCCGTGCAACCAGCACCGACACCATCAGCAAAACGTTAGCGTGCATCAAGCATTGAACAGGTTATTTCTGCCCAAAAATCAAGAAATACGCCACAGCACCAATCAGGACCGGCGACACCACTGCCGCCATCAGACGGAAAATCGACAATACCGTATTGCCACATTCTTGCGCTAAGACGGCACGGATCTCGGGCCAAATCCGCCAACCGGCAAAGACGGCAGCAAACATACCACCCAGCGGCATCAATAGATTTGACGCAATAAAGTCCATCAAATCAAACGGGGTTTTGCCCATGATGGATAAATCACCGGCCATACTGCCAAATGATAAGGCCGCGGGTACGCTTAAAATCAGATAGTTACTGACGGCAACCACGATAGTTGCGGTTTTGCGCGCCATACCGTATTCGTCGATTAAAAACGCAACCACAGGCTCTAAAATTGAAATAGACGACGTCACGGCAGCAAACAGTAATAACGCGAAGAATACGATGGCTAACACTTGACCACCGGCCATTTGTGCAAATAAGGCGGGCATAGTGATAAAGGTTAATCCTGGGCCTGCCGCTGGGTCGACATGAAAAGCAAACACCGCGGGTAAAATCATTAAACCGGCCAACACACTGGCCATGGTCGCTAAGCCTGCGATCCAAAGTCCGGCATTGACGACTTTTGTCTCGTGGCCCAAATAAGAGCCATAGGCAATCATTAAGCCAGCTCCCACCGATAGCGAAAACACCGCCAATCCCAGCGCATCTAACACCATGCGTACCGATAATTTGCTCCAATCTGGCGTAATAAAGTACATCACGCCCTCCACAGCGCCGGGCAATGACAAACTGCGATACACTAAGAACAGCATCAGAATAAACAACCCTGGCATTAGAATTTTACAAATTCGTTCAATCCCAGCTTGTACACCGGCAATCACAATCACTGCGGTAATCGTCATAAATACCGCGGTATAACTCAGTGCCGCCGTTGGATTACCAATAAAATCGGTAAATATACTGCCCAATAGTTTGGCGTCCGTGGTCAATATATCGCCTTTCATCGCTTCAATAATATACGCGATGGTCCAGCCACCCACCACGCAGTAAAAGCCCAGAATTAAATACACGCAAAGTACGGAAATCCAACCCGCCCAATGCCACTTGCCCTTACCCAACGCTCGATAGGCTGAGGTCGCTGACTTTTTGGCGCTGCGGCCAATCATCATCTCGGCCAACATCATGACCACACCGACCGAAAAGACACAGGCCAGATACACCAACAAGAAAACACCGCCACCATTGGCACCGGCGACGTAGGGAAATTTCCAAATAGCACCTAGGCCGACGGCAGATCCGGCAGCGGCCAGGATAAAACCAATCTTCGAGCCCCAGCTGCCACGATTGACAGAAGTTTGCGTCATAATGTTCTCGCGCTGTTAGTTAAACGTTATTGTTTTATTTTTTGACCGCAGCAATGTAGAGGAAAGCAGGGCTGAATTGCAATCAAAAATGTGCGCATGGGGTTAAACGAAGCTATCTTTGCGACGATACTCAAAAATCATACCCATGTTGGCAGATATGTTGGTCACTGTGTTTGAGGCGCTTTAGGGTATTGACAGCAAACAGAGGTTCAGCAACATCGAGGGTGCAAACCTGTTACACCTCCTTGTTTTAAACAGCACAAAATAGTTTTGTTTTCGGCAGCCCCCCCGCGATTGATCACTGTACTGCCCGATGACGTCACCGCCGATTTGCCACCACCATAGTTCCTATCAAATGTCATGGTATGTGCAGCAAGCTGGCCTTCACGCCTGTTCGCACGATACACTACGCACACTTTATAGATGGCCAGTTTGCCACGTTAAGCCAACGCGTCTGTACCTTCCATGGCAGAGCCGCGGGCATCATCGAGCTGAGGATAAAAATGCGGTTGGATAAATTTATTTGTGATTGTACGGGACTCACGCGCAGCCAAGCCGGTAAGCTGATCCGTCAAGGTCTGGTGACCATCAATCAGCAGTTGGTGAAGCAACCGGCCACTGCAGTGCAGCTGACGGATATCATTACCTTGGACGATGAACCACTGCATTTGCAAGGCCCGCGTTATATCGTGATGCACAAACCCGCCGGTGTGGTCTGTTCAACCGATGATCCTGATCACAATACCGTGTTTAGTTTAATGGACGAACCCAACATCGAAAAACTGCATACTGTGGGTCGTTTAGATTTGGATACCACAGGTTTACTGCTCATCACGGATGACGGCCAATGGTCGCATCGTATTAGCTCACCCAAACATCATTGCGCCAAAACCTACCGTGCCTGGTTGGCCGATCCGGTAGATGCTTCTGCGATTGGGTTATTTGCTGAAGGCGTCATGCTGCGCGGAGAAAAAACGCCCACCAAACCCGCGCAGCTGCAGCTGGTGAGCCCCACCGAAGCGCTGCTGACCATCCACGAAGGCCGCTATCATCAAGTCAAACGTATGTTTGCTGCCATAGGTAACAAAGTGGAAAAACTACACCGAGAGCAAATTGGCGGCTTAGTGTTGGCGGCAGATTTGGCCGAAGGTGACTACCGAGATTTAACGGCAGACGAGCTAGCATTGTTGGGATAACCACAAGACACGTTAGTAATAATTTCAGTTTTAGGGGAACTCGCCGCGTGCTACGTACCTATCACATGTCGACATAAAGTCGCTGAAAGTTACGGCATTAAAACCTAAGCGGCTGACTCTAAAACAGAAAATTACTGTACAAAAAAAATACTGTCCAGACCAGCTAAAACTGCGTAAAATATATTAATTCGCGTAGCCGGTATTTCTAAACAGGATTTATTATGCAGTTATCTGGTTTATCACGGTTGGTCGTCGCGTCCACTGTCGCATTAGGCCTATTCACCTCCCACGCAAACGCTAGCCTTATCACCAATGGCAGCTTTGAAGACAACCTTCGCCCAGCCAATAGCTGGACGGTGATGGAAGCTACGAAAGTTCCTGGTTGGAACGGCAGCAACATTGAAATTTGGCACGGTTTGCAAGGTGTAAACGCCGCCGATGGCAAAAATCATATTGAGCTAAATGCCGATGGTCGCAACAATGGCAATTGGTTTATTTTCCAAAACTTTGCCACTGTGGTCGGTCAGGACTATCAACTATCGTTCGCCTATCGCGCACGCACCGGTACCAACTTACTTAGCTCGGAAGCATTTCGGGTTGAGGTTGGTTCATTGAGCAAGGTGATTGATGATCATGTCACCGGCAGCTGGCGTAATTTTAGCGGCCGTTTTACCGCACAAGCGAATCAAACGACACTCCGTTTTACCTCGCTGAATACCGGTACTGTCGGTAATTTCCTCGACAATGTAGTGGTGGTTTCTGCAACACCTAACACCGCCGCGGTGCCATTAACGCCAACGCTAGGCTTTTTAGTCATAGGCTTGTTGGGTTTTATGTTGGTGCGTCGTCAACGCGACTGATATTTTCATTGCCAATCACGGCGTTGCTCTGGCAAGGCATGTGGTCGTTATAAGTCTTTGAACCAAGTTCTACGAAGGGCAACACTGTGTTGCCCTTTTTTATGGCGTTTCCCCCGCCATGGCTCGCCACTTTTTCCCCTACGTCGTCCCACGGAATACAGGTTTTGTGAGGATGTTCAAATGCATCTTGACTACCGCAGTGACAATTTCAGCGTACAGCTGTCCAGGGTTACAAAGCTTGCACCTTCGCTAAAAACCGCTATCGTCTAGCAAATAAATTTAGCAATTTAAATTAGTCAAGCCTTAACAATTAGAATATTCTAATATATTCTTATATCAGAACTTACTAATTAGCGGCCATAATCGAGGATCCTATGACAACGCAGCTCTCGTTGATGTTTATGGTGTTTAACGCCACCACCGCAGGTAAACCACGCTTAAAACCTAGGTTGGGTAATCTTGTTACAACTAGGACGAAACTCGGATTACAGCTGCTTGCCAGCAGCCTGTTGTTATTTTCCACCATGCTGCATGCCAATGAAACCGAGCTCAACACGACCAGTACAGTCGCCAATACGCAGCCCATGGTTGCGCCACAGGTTACAGCTCCGCTGCCAAAACAAGCCGCGCAGTGGTATCACGTCAAGGATGAAATGATGCCGCAGTGGCTGAATCTCATCGCCACGGTTGAAGCCGTAGCGCAAAGCACCGTATCGGCACAGACTTCGGGTCGCATTGTTGAATTACCTTTTGATGTCAATGATTTAGTACCGCAAGGTGCCATCATCGTCCGCTTTACCGATACCGAACAAGTGGCGCGTTTGGCGCAAGCGCAAGCCGCACATAAAGAAGCACAGAGTCGGCTGGAGGAACAGCGCAGTGAATTTGCTCGGGTGAATGATTTATTTGGCAAAGGGCTGCTTGCCAAAGCGGCGATTGATGTCGCGTCGGCGAACCTCAAAGCCGCAACAGCGCGCCAACAACAGGCCAAAGCTGCGGTGGACGAAGCGCAAGAACAACTCGAGCAAACCCGAGTACGGGCTCCCTACGCCGGCATAGTGCAGCAGCGTCACGTGCAGGTGGGTGAGCTGGCACAGCCAGGCACGCCTTTGCTCACCGGATTGAGTTTGGAGCATCTACGGCTGCAAAGTTATGTGCCACAGTCGCTATGGCGCTCGGTCCACGCCAGTGTACAACAGCACTCCAGCATGACGGCAACAGCAGCCAACGCATCTGCAGCACCGCGTTTACTGCGTAGCAGCGATGCAACTGAACCTGACCTCGCTGAGCCATTGACCACGTCATCAACCACGAACGCGACCACGAAGATCACTTTACAAGGTGCCCGCATCTCATTATCGCCCCATGCCGATCCGCAAAGTCGAAGCCATTTACTGCGAATCGAACTACCTAAAGCCGATTACAGTCAACTGGGCTTAACCCCTGGCAGCTGGCAACGGGTGCAAATCCCGTTGGGTACATCGGCGCAGCGCTGGATCCCGCGCAGCGCCGTGCTCTGGCGCGGCAATGTCAGTGCCGTCTGGCGGCAAACTAGCGATTCGAATACAGCGAGCCTAACGCTACAACCGGTACGGCTTGGTGCCACCGAGGACGATAGAGTTCAAGTCCTCAGTGGCCTCAATCTTGGCGATACGATTGCCATCGATGCCGCCAGCACACTGCAGCGGCAACGCCAAGTCGCCGCAGAAACAACAGCACAAGATAACCGCGATGAATAACGGCGACTTATTGATGACACACACGCATGGCACCCCATCCAAACTAGCGGAGGATTTATGTCGTTGAAATTGGGAATATCCGGCCGTTTAGCTGCGCTGTTTAAACAAAATCAAATCACGCCATTACTGGCCTTGGTTGGTTTTTTGCTAGGCTTATTCGCGGTCCTGGTCACGCCACGTGAAGAAGAGCCACAAATTGAGGTCACCTTTGCCAATATCTTTATTCCCTACCAAGGCGCGAGTGCCGCCATGGTCGCGGAACAAGTAGCGATCCCGGCCGAAAAAATCATCGCCGAAATAGCCGGTGTCGAACATATCTATTCCGTGTCCGAGCCGGGCCGAGCCGTGTTAACGGTGCAGTTTAAAGTCGGACAAGCGCGCACCGATGCGCTCGTTCGCCTCTACAACGCCTTTTATGCCAATGCCGATTGGCAACCGCAGGACAGCAATATCGGCCCAGTGCTGATTAAACCCAAAGGCATTGATGATGTGCCAATTTTTGCCATTACGCTTTGGAGTAAAAACCCAGCAATTACTCCGCGTGATTTGCTCGACAGCGCGCGCGGCCTTGAGGCGGAATTGCAGCAAGTCACTGGGACACGTGATATCTACAGTATTGGTGGCACAGCACCCAACGTCGCGGTATGGCTCGATCCGGTAAAGCTGCATGCCTATGGGCTAAGCCTGCCGCTGCTGCAACAGCGTTTGCAACAAGCCCAAACCGTGAGTCAAAGCCAAGGGTTATTGCAGCCTGACCAACAAATTCGCTTAGATGCCGGCTATTGGCTCAGTACACCCGAACAGCTGGGAGATCTGGTGATCGCGGTGCAACGCGATGAAACTCATGCAAATAACGCACATCGCTCGACGACGGCACGCCCCGTGTATTTGCGCGACGTGGCACGTATTGAGGTCGATGGCAAAGCACCGCAACACTATGTGCAGCATTGGTTCACATCGCCAAGCCGCCCCACCGCGGACCACCATGCTGTGACATCAAACGCTGTCACCACAATCACAAGCGCAACCACAAGCGCAGTAACATCAAGCCCTGCAGTGACCTTGGTGGTTGCCAAACAGCCAGGCATGAATGCGGTGGATGTCACCCAAGCGGTTGATGCTAAACTGGCCGATTTAACGCAGTATTATCTTGGCCGTGATATTGAAATCACTATCAGCCGCAACTATGGCGCAACAGCGAAAGATAAAGCCGATACCTTAATTCATAAATTATTGTTTGCCACACTGTCGGTGGTGCTGCTGGTCGGTTTTGCCTTGGGGTGGCGCGAGGCCTTTGTGGTGGGGATGGCGGTGATTATTACCCTTGCCCTCACCTTGTTTGCATCTTGGGCCTACGGCTTTACGTTAAATCGGGTGTCCTTATTTGCGCTGATTTTTTCCATCGGCATCTTGGTGGATGACGCTATCGTGGTGGTGGAAAATCTACATCGGCACTGGTTGATGGGGAAACAATCTCTCAAAGATGCCATCCCTCTGGCGGTCGAAGAAGTGGGCGCACCCACGATTTTAGCCACCTTCACCGTGATCGCCGCCTTGCTGCCGATGGCGTTTGTCAGTGGTTTAATGGGCCCTTACATGAGCCCGATCCCCCTCAACGCCAGCATGGGCATGCTGCTCTCACTGCTGGTGGCGTTTATTTTTACGCCTTGGTTATTTTTACGGGTATTTGCCAACAAGATCGCACCTACCGCATCACATGGCGGTTCGGCAGATCAGCATGAGGAGGTCGATAGTCGGTTAGAAGCGTTCTTTCGCCGCCTGATGCATCCTATGCTGCAACAGCGCCAAGGCCGCAACGCACGGGTCAAATTATTGCTCAGTTTGCTGCTTGCCATCGCCGTTGCTATCGCCATGGTGCCCGCACATTGGGTTGTCTTGAAAATGCTGCCGTTTGATAATAAATCGGAGTTTCAAGTGGTGGTGGATTTGCCCGAAGGCAGCACGCTTGAGCAAACACAGCAGGTCCTCGCGCAAATTAGCCATACCCTTGCACAGCAGCCTGAAGTGATGCATCTACAAACCTATGCGGGTACCGCCGCGCCTATTAATTTCAACGGCTTGGTACGGCAATATTATTTGCGGCAACAGCCATGGCAGGGTGATGTGCAAGTGAATTTATCGGCTCGACAAGATCGCGCCGAACAAAGCCACGCCATTGCGCTGCGCGTGCGCCCGGCCTTAGCCGCCATTGCGCAAAAAACCGGTGCCAGCATTAAAGTGGTGGAAGTCCCGCCAGGTCCTCCCGTCATGGCACCTCTGGTGGCGGAAGTCTATGGACCCGACTATGCCTCGCAGCTGGCTGCAGCCAATAAAATCAGTCACTTATTTATGCAAGTTGATGATATTGTCGATGTTGATACCACCCAAGAAGCGCCTCAGCGGCATTGGCTGTGGCAGGTGGATCAGCAAAAAGCCGCGCAAATGGGGGTGGCGGTTGCCAGCGTAAGTCAGAGTGTTCAAATGGCCGTTGACGGTGTCGCTGCCGGTTATTTGCGTAATGAACATCAACGTAAACCTATACCGGTATGGTTACAATTGGATGCCACCAGCCTGAGCTCCCCATATGATCTGGCCTTGTTACCTCTGCCCAGCAGCCATGCGGATAACAGCATGGTCAGTTTGGCCGATGTTGCCAGCAAAACGGAACAGCAGCGCGAAAATACCATTTATCGTAAAGACTTACGGCCAGTGGTGTTTGTCACCGCTGACCTTGCCGGTGGCCTCGATAGCCCACTCTATGGCATGCTCAGTGTCAGTGACCGGCTGGCGCAAAGCCCATGGCCGCAGCACAATGACGCTTCGCCTCGGCCTGACATCATACCGCAGCACTTTTTTAGCGCGCCTGCTCATACCGACCAGATCAGCCTGAAATGGGATGGCGAATGGCAAATCACCTTTGAAACCTTCCGTGATATGGGCATCGCCTATGGGGTAGGCCTGATATTGATTTACCTGTTGGTGGTGGCGCAGTTTAAATCCTACAAAGTCCCGCTGATCATTATGGCGCCGATCCCATTAACCTTAATCGGTATCATGCCTGGGCATTGGTTGTTGGGTACCCAATTTACCGCCACCTCAATGATTGGCATGATTGCGCTCGCGGGCATCATAGTCCGCAATTCTATTTTGTTGGTGGATTATATTCAGCAACAGGTGAGCCAAGGAACCGCGCTGGAGACCGCCGTGATCCACGCCTCGGCGGTGCGCGCCCGCCCTATTTTATTAACGGCGTTGGCCGCCATGTTAGGGGCATTTTTTATTCTGGATGATCCTATCTTCGGCGGACTGGCGGTGGCGCTGATTTTTGGTATTTTGGTGTCGACGCTACTGACGTTGGTGGTCATTCCGGTGGTGTACTATGCCTATCACTATCGTTAGGCCTATCACTATCGTTAGGCCTATGACTATCGTTAGGCCTATGACTACCGTGAAGGTCTATCACCGCCGTTAAGGCATCAGGATTGCGCGAGGTTCTCACAAGCATCAGACGAGACGCTGCCTGTGAGAACCTGCCTTTTTTGCGTGACACAGCCCCGTAACACACCTGCTAACCCAATTTGCTACAGATTTACCACAGCGGATTGAGCTCACACTGACTGATGCCGAATCATGATGCTTGCGCACCACATTCATAGGCGACCATAGCCGTTGGCTCTTTGGAATATCAATAATTTACAAAAAAGTAAAAATAAAGATAAATATAAACTTTACATTAACCAATTTTATACAATACTAAGTGCATGGTTCATCCTAAGGAGCTGTGCATGACAAGGTTATTCCGCCAAGCGGCATTAGATGCCATCGCTCAGCCCAAACATGGTCATCCACTGCACGCGCTGCACTATTCGGCCCGTTGGGGACAAGCATTACTACTGCTCGCGGTAGGGTCCAGCGTCAGTTTTTTAAGCGTGGCTAGTATGGATCGTAAAACCACGGTGCAAGGCTATGTCGCGCCCCATCAAGGGATCGCCAAATTGATTGCTCCCCGAGCTGGCGTGATCGAACTGCTGGTGACGTCAGGTCGCGAGGTCGTTGCCGGCCAACCGTTATTGCGGATCCAAACGACGGAGGCTTTTGTCAGTCAACCATTAGCCTCAAACAGCACTTCGTTGTCTGCATCTGGGGTTCCGGTCACGGCGATCGTGGCAACTCCACAGCCGTCGTTGAGCACAGCCGTCAGCACAACCACCGCTCACCCGATTGACACACAAGACAGCATACCTAGCGCGCTTTATCAGCATCTGCAACATAGCCTGCAGCAGCAACAGCAATGGCTACGCCAGCAACAAGACGCGGCGTTAACGCAGTACAAGGCACAGCAAGAACAACTTGATCAGCAATTAGCGCAGTGTCGTTTGTTGCTGCGACAACAACAGCAACATAGCCAAATTTTGCAGCAACGTTTGCAATTACAACAACATAGGTACCAAGAACATCTGCGCTTACAGCAGCAAGGTGCACTGAGTCTGGATGAACAGCGTCGCCAGCACGATCTGGTATTGCAACTGCAAACACAGCAGCAATCTCAGCTGGTTTCCGCACAGCAACAACAACAACTTTGTCGTGATATCAGTGCAAAATTGGCGCAATTACCAGCGATTTGGCAGCAACAACGTAGCCAATTTGCCGCCGAAGCCGAGCGTTTACAACAGCAGCATATTGAGCAACAAGCACGCGCGGCTGTGGTGATTACCGCCCCCATCAGCGGCACAGTGACCAACCTGATGGTCGATGCCGGCCAAAGCGTCGCGCCCGGCACCGTGTTACTGAGCATTCTGCCGCGCGATGCCAAGTTACAGGCGGTGTTATTGGTGCCGACTCATGCATTTGGCTTTATCGCCACAGGCCAAACCGCTCGTCTACGGTTTGCCGCCTTTCCTTACCAACGATTTGGCACCGTCCTCGGCCGCATTATGGGGCGGCCACAGCATATTTTATTGCCAGGCGATGCCCAATTACCGCTGCCCATCCACGAACCTGTCTATCGGGTCGATGTGGAGTTATCAGCACAACAGATCCGTGCTTATCAACAACAAATCCCATTGCAATCGGGCATGTTGTTAAGCGCTGATGTTGTACTCGAGCAACGTCGTTTATGGACGTGGTTGCTCGATCCTCTCCTGAGCCTGCGTGGCAGGCTTTGATATTGAATCACTTTGGAGAATCACTATGCAATTATTAACGATGGCGGAAGTACAGGTGGTAAGCGGTGGCGATGCGTTCGATGTTGCGTCCTCAGCGATTGGTGGTGCAGGGATCGGCGCCGCTGCTTTTGGTGGCTGGTCAACGGTTGCCGCCGCGGGATTATGTGCAACCCCAGCAGGCTGGGTTGGACTGGGATTAATTGCTGTCGGCGCCGCGGTCGGTGCTTACGTTGGCGAATTAGAATAAGGGGCAGAACTATGTACGCATTAACACAAATTGAACTTCATCAGATCCAGGGTGGCTCCGCCGTCGGTGCTGTATTTGCGTTTGGCGAAGGTGCCGGCGCCGGTGGTGCCGCCGGCGCTATGATTGGCTTTCAAGTAGGTGGTGTTTATGGCGCTATCGCTGGAGGTGTTGGTGGCGCTGTGATTGGCGGGGTGATTGGTGCCGCCGATTATATCACCGACACCATCCAAGCCGATGGCGGTAATCCGTTCTAACGATGTTGCGAAACCATGGTTATAGGTGACACCTGCAAGGCCGGTGTTTCGCCTAAACAAAAGCTAACAACCGTCATCGCCTAGTTTAATTGCGAGCGATGACGGTTCGTTGGCCACGACCACGCTTAGCACGTGTCATCACATCTGGCAGTGACATGAGGAACGCGTAGCGCTGGTTGTCATGGTGCGCGACATGTCGTGCCCTGAAGGAGCGCCAAATGATTTACCAATCCGAACGCAGTGAATGTGGGCTCGCCTGTGTGGCCATGGTGGCGGCACATCATGGTTTACATCTCGATCTCAGTAGTCTGCGCCATCGTTTTCAGAGCACCTTAAATGGTGCGTCTATGTCGCAACTGATTGACGTTTGTCATCAATTGCAACTGCAGCCTAGGCCCGTCCGGCTCGAACTGCACGAAGTGGCACAGCTGCAACTTCCCTGTATTTTGCATTGGCAGTTCAATCACTATGTCGTGCTTCGTCAAGTCGTTGCTGATGCGGTGATCATTTTAGATCCCGCCCAAGGTGAACGTCGGGTTCGTTTTCGCGAGCTGGATCAGTGCTTTACCGGTATTGCCTTAGAAATCAGCCCAGCCATTAGCTTTCAAGCGCAAGATCTGCGCAGCCCACTGCGCTATAGAGATTTTCTACCGATGCTGCAGGGGATTTGGCCACAATTTTTGCCACTCATGTTGTTGATCCTGTTGTTACAACTTTTCATGTTGGTGACGCCCTATTACCAACAGTTGGTGATCGATGAAGTGCTGCAAAGCCATGATCTGCCGATGCTGCAAGTGTTGGCGCTTGGGTTTAGCTTGCTGTTGTTATTTCAATTATCAGCCCAATGGTTTCGCGGCCGTCTGCTCCTAAAAATCAGCGCGATGTGTAACTACAATATCGCCGCCCCTATTGCACTACATTTGTTTTGCTTGCCACTGAATTTTTTCGCCCGTCGCCATTTAGGCGATATTTTATCGCGTTTTCATGCCTTACAACCGATTCGACAGCTTTGTACCGAACAGCTTCCCCACGCCCTGATTGATCTATTATTTTCCATCACCTTAGCCATCATGCTGTGGTGGTATCAACCACTATTGGCCATGGTCGTGGCCGTTAGCACCTTGCTCTATGTCGGTTTGCGGTTGCTGTTGTCTCGTCCCTTGTGGCAACAAACCGAACGATTGATCATGACGCAAGCCAAAGAACAGAGCTTTCTTATGGAATCCATCAAAGCCATCGAAAGTATTCAATTGGCCGGCCAGCAAAGTATTCGACAGCAACGTTGGCTTCAGCACTATACCGAGACCCTGAATCAGCAGTTTCAGTTAGGCCGCTGGCAACTATGGGGGCAAAGTGGCCAGCAACTGTTCAGTGGGCTAGAGCATATTGTGGTGATTTATTTAGCGGCGCAGGCGGTGTTGGCACAACAATTTAGTGTGGGGATGTTGTTTGCGTTTATGGCCTATAAAACGCAGTTCAACAGTCGGATCCAAAGTGTGATCGATGCCGGTATCGCCTGGCATCTGACGCGGCTGCATTTGCAGCGGTTAGCTGAACTCGTGCAGCAGAGCGCCGAACCTTTACCAGATCCAAGCCGCAGTTTGGCATCATATTCATCAACGATCGCCGGACTGAGCATCCGCTGTGTTGATCTTTGTTACCGGCATCACAGCGTACAGCCGTGGTTATTCCAAAAGCTCTGTTTGACCGTTGCACCTGGCGAATCGATTGCCATTATTGGGCCATCAGGGATCGGCAAAAGCACCCTGTTTAAACTCATACTCGGTAGTTTAACAGCCGAGCAAGGGCAGATTTTTATCAATGACCAACCGCTAGGGGCCATAGGCGCGGTACAAGCGCGACAAGCAATCGCCGTGGTGCAACAAGAGGATCCGCTACTTAGTGGCAGCATTGCCGAAAATATAAGCTTTTTTGCCGAACATCCTGACATGATTTGGTTAGAGCAGTGTGCACAAATAGCCTTGATCGCGCAGGATATCATGCGCTTGCCTATGGGCTATCACACCCAGCTCAGCGATCAGCATCATGGTTTATCGGGCGGGCAAAAACAGCGGATTTTACTGGCGCGCGCCTTGTATCGCCGCCCGCAATTACTGCTACTCGATGAGGCAACCAGCATGCTCGATGTCATGCTAGAGCGGCAACTGAATGACGCCATTAAAAACCTTGCCATGAGTCGGATCCAAATTGCGCATCGACCCCAAAGTATCATCAGTGCTGATCGTATTTTGCTATTAACGGAGGGGCAATTGCAGGATGTGACACAAAGTTATCGCCAACAACATCAAGCGTCGACCATAGTGCTGCGTCAACCCCTGAACGCATAAACAAACGCTTAAACACAGGATCTGCCACATGATTTATCGTGCCGTTTATCGCACTGCAATCGTATGCACCTTGTATGTGACGCTTCTGACTTGTCGCCGCTCGCAGTTCCAGTTAGCGTAAATCTGGTAATAAATAACAAATAAAACCAACACGTATCGCCACCTAGTGCGAGCAAAATGGCTGTTGTTTTGGTATCTCTGAGGTCACATTTAGGCCCTGTACTCGCGAATGATCGGCAAGTTCGCTACTGTTGATACCAAGAATCATCACTCGCAATTTGAGCGTTGTGCACGACCATGGTCGTTGCCTTCGTATTGTGGCATTTCATCTTAAAGGGATTGTTGAATGACGTTTGCACTAAATCATCGAAGCCGCGCGACCACGGTATCCGCCGACACATCTCAATCCACAGTGCGATCGTCGCCCGTGCGAACGCCTTTATCGAATCGCTTACTGCTCGCACTCGGTTTAGCCGTGAGCTTACTGGGTTGCCAAGATGCAAGTGTCACGGCGAAAAACACCACCCCCCCAGCGTCAGAAGTGACCGCGGCGACGATACCCGCACCACAAACCTCCACGGTGACCACCGCCACCCCAAACAATGCAGCAGCCAGCCATCCTCAAAACTGGTGGCACAACGCCAATATTTATCAAATTTGGCCACGCAGTTTTAAAGACTCTGATGGCGATGGCCATGGCGATTTTAATGGCATCCGCCAGCAGCTTCCCTATCTGCAAGACTTGCATATCAATGCCATTTGGCTCACACCTATTTTTGCCGCGCCTTCGTACCATGGCTATGATTTTACTGACTTTTACCAAGTAGAATCTGACTACGGCAGCATGGCTGATTTTGAACAGCTGGTGCACGACGCCGCCAAAGCCAATATCCGCATTATTCTCGACTTGGTGATCAATCATATTTCCGATCAACATGATTGGTTCCAGCGCTCAGCAAAAGGCGAAGCGCCCTATCGCGATTATTTTATTTGGCGTGCCGATTTACCCAAAGATGGTTGGGGGCCGGCGTGGGACAGCAGCAACATCGATCCGAAAGCGGTATGGCACTTCGATAAAACCCGCAATGCCTATTACTACGGCGCTTTTGGCCCATCACAACCGGATTTAAATCTGACGCACCCTGCGGTGGTGGCCGAAATGAAAAAAATGGCCACCTTTTGGTTAAATAAAGGCGTCGCCGGTTTTCGCTTAGATGCGGTGCGATATGCCATTGAACAAGGTCCACAACAACAAGCCGACACTGCCGCCACCTTGGCTTATTGGCAAGACTTTACCGCGCATGTGCGCAGTATCAAACCCGATGCAATGCTCGTCGGAGAAGCCTGGGCTGATTTACCCATCGCGGCAAAATACTACAGCGAAGGTCAAGGGTTAGACGCCGGTTTTGATTTTGAATTTGGCTACAAAGTGCTGGAGTTACTGCAACAGCAAGGCGCCGTCGCCGCCGAATTTGGCACTATGTCAAACGATGCGGCCGCACTAGATGGCGCAGCAGATGAAAACACAGCAAAAGCCTCAGCCGCCAAGCTTCATCCACTGCAACGCAACTATCAAGCGCGCTTGGCCACGAAGGTGCCCTTGCAGTATTTCAGCCCCTTTATCACCAATCACGACCAACCTCGGGTTGGCTGGCAACTGCAAGGCAACAAAGCCAAAGCCAAACTAGCCGCCGCCATGTTGTTTGCCTCGCCAGGACCAACCTATATTTATTACGGCGAAGAAATCGGTATGACACAAGCCTCGGATGCAGAACACATTCACCGTCGTGCGCCCATGCTGTGGGATAAGAGTCATCAGGCCGGCTTTACCACCGCCAAACACAGCTGGGTAGAGGCCGAACAGCTATTTCCACCGCAGCAACATAATCGTTGGTGGGCGCCATTTGTAAGTGTGCAGCGCACCGGCGCGCATAGCGTCGCCGATCAACAAAAAGACCCAACCTCGGTCTGGTCACTGTACAAATATTTGCTACACATCAAGGCGCAGCGCCCTGAATTTGCCGTCAACGCTAGCTATGAAGCAAAAAGTCTAGATAATCCGAATTTATTGCAAATAAGCCGCACAATTGCCGACAATAGCACCATTTTCTTGCTTAACTTATCAGATAAAAGCCAGAAAATACCTGACTCATTCCGCCAACCCAACGGCTATGTGGTGGGGTGGAGTGATAATGACACCACCAGCACCGCGCTGGGGCCTTGGCAACTGCGGATTTGGCATAAAACCAGTACTACCTCGAGCACTGGCGCATCGACAGGATCAGTGATCGCTAAATAAATCCGGCGTAAACGGCGTGGTGTTGGCATCGGCTTCCAGACTAAGCTCCGACTTACCTGCGAGGCGCGCCGCATCACGTCGCGCGCGTCGCTGCTCCAATAGTTTGAGGATGCGCGCGCGTTCCATCACGGGTTTTTGATGCCAGTTAAAACGCTCATCGCGTGAGCGCAAGCAACCGATGCAATAACCACGGTTGTTGCTTTGGCATACCCCAATGCATGGGTTGGGTAAATCGAACAGTTCAAGTTGGTCCATACCACCTCAGCTTTCGTGACGTGCGCGTCGTCATACGGAAATAATTTTTATCACAAAAAATTATTTTCGTACAAAACTTCTCAGGACAGCCTGCCATGCCTTGCCAATCATGGCTTAGCGAACGTTCAACCGCGCTGATATAAAATGAACTTAGCTGCAATTTCGGCTAGTTTTTCCGCTTGTTTTAACGCTAAAGCAAAAAAAGCAGTTGACTTAAGCCATGCGGACGGCTAATTCTAATAGGCGATTGACGTTTAACGTCAACCTACGAATTTTTGTGATACTGAACGAGATTTACAGCAAAATGCAATTAACCGCCGTCCGCAGCATTATTATCGTCCTCATTAACGTGGTGATTATTATTCGCCGCGCGGGCGGCTGTTTGGGATGGCGTCAGTAACATAAGACCGGCTCCAAACAAAACCCCCGCGCTGCAAGGCTCGGGGGTTTTGTCGTTTAGACACCCCCGAAACTCCGCGGCGGTTTTGCAAACAACACCGTGGCCCATGTGGCCTTGATTGCAACCCCGCAGTGCCAACTCAAGCACTGCTTAATGGAAACCCAACAGGTTTCGCGGAGAACAGCCATGACCGGCGCAGAACTTGTGATCCAATTGTTAAAAGCGCACAGCGTCGCGCGTATTTTTGGCTACCCAGGTGGCGCCATTATGCCGATTTACGATGCGATTTATGACAGTGGCCTCACCCACCACTTGTGTCGCCATGAACAAGGCGGTGGTTTTTCTGCCATCGGTTATGCCCGCGCCAGCGGTCAGTTAGGCGTGTGTTTAGCCACCTCAGGCCCAGGTGCGACCAATATCATCACCGCCTTGGCAGATGCATTACTCGATTCAGTCCCGCTGTTGGCCATCACCGGCCAAGTCTCGCAAAGTGTTGCCGGCACCGATGCATTCCAAGAAGTGGATGTACTCGGCATGAGCTTTACCGTCTGTAAGCATAGCTTTTTGGTCAAAGACGTCAGTGACGTGGCCAAGGTGCTGTGCGATGCCATTGCGCTGGCTCAGCACGGCCGACCGGGCCCGGTGCTGATTGATATTCCTAAAGACGTGCAATTAGCCACAGTACCCGCCTCGGCCTTGGTGATGCTGGAAAAAGCGCGGCAAGAAAAGGCAGTACGGCAACATGCGGAGCTGAACTCAGTGCCAATCTCAAACATGAGCTCAAACATGAGTTCAAACATGGTTGCAGAAACCTTGGGGTCAGACATGAACTCAGCCACCCCAACAAGCACCACCACAGCGGCACTCGACGCCTCTACAGCTGCGCCCGACGCAACACCAGATCTCAACGCGTGGCAGCATGCGCTTCGGCTGCTGCGTACAGCCAAACAGCCGGTAGCTTATATCGGTGGTGGCGTGCAGATGGCCGATGCCATCACCGAATTACGCACCTGGTTAACAGCAACCGGCATTCCAGCCGTCAGTACCCTAAAAGCGCTGGGAACCGTGGATGCGACCTACCCGTTTGATCTGGGCATGCTCGGCATGCACGGTAATGCGGCGGCCAACTTAGCCGTGCAACGCTCGGATCTGCTGATCTGCTGTGGCGCGCGTTTTGATGATCGGGTTACCGGCAACTTGGCCAAGTTTGCCCCCAACGCCAAGGTGATCCAATTGGAAATTGACCGTGCGGAAATCCACAAATTGCGTTATGCCGATGCGGTGTTGCACGGCGATCTCAAGCAGCTACTGCCACAGCTACTGACACACAGCAACGCGGCAGTCCGCGCCCATCCGGATTGGCAACAGCAGTGTGTGCAGCTTAAGCAGCAACATGCGTGGCGCTATGACCACCCAGGTGAGCAAATTTATGCGCCGTTACTGCTCAACATGCTCAGCGCCAAGCTGCCAGCCACGGCGGTTGTCAGTTGCGACGTCGGCCAGCATCAAATGTGGGTCGCGCAGCACATGCGCTTTCATCACCCTCGCAATCATTTGAGCAGTGGCGGCTTAGGCACCATGGGGTTTGGCTTACCGGCCGCTATAGGCGCGCAATTAGCGCGGCCTCAGGATACGTCAGTGTTAGTTACCGGCGATGGTTCTTTTATGATGAACGTGCAAGAACTGGCCAGCATCAAACGTTACCAATTGCCTGTCAAAATCATCGTGCTGGATAACCAAAAACTCGGCATGGTAAAGCAGTGGCAGCAGTTATTTTTTCAGCAGCGCTACAGCGAAACCGATTTATCAGACAACCCAGACTTTGTGGCACTCGCCAGTGCTTTTGCCATTCCCGGCGCCCGCATCAGCCGTAAAGATGAAGTTGCGGATGCGCTTGACGCCATGCTGCACTGGCCTGGCCCTTATTTACTGCATGTACAAATCGACGCCAATGACAATGTATGGCCACTGGTGCCGCCCGGTGCCGCCAATGACGCAATGTTGACCACAGGAGAATCATCATGGAATTAAGCCAATCCAACGCCTATCGCTTGGCTATCCAAACGCGTCGCCAGATCGATGTGCTCGAACGACTGTTGCAAGTCACGCGCTACCGTGGCTTTGAATTGCAGGCTTTTTCGGTGCAACCGCTAGCCGACATGACCTCATTCCTGATAACCTTAGATGTCTGCAGCAGCAAGCCGATTAGCTTACTGAGCAATCAGCTGCAAAAACTGTATGATGTTCAACAGCTTGAATTATGTGCATCGCCCTCGCTGCGAAAGGTAGCCGGGCAATGAGACATCGAATGCACCAAGCGCTGATCACGACCATCCCCCTCGATGGGGAGGCGAACAACAACAATTCCCTTCGGGAAACTACAACCAAGCGCCGCGGTATCTTGTTTTTGCAAGTGCTGAGGCAACACGTCAAATTCCATGCTCGTCGGCACCGCAGTGATGCCGTGCGACACAAGGTGCTGGCTGCGGCTGGCAGATTTGACGTGCGGTTCAGTTGTTTGTTTTCCCTAAACGAGGAGTTGTGTGATGCCTAAATTACGTTCTGCCACCACCACCGAAGGCCGCAATATGGCGGGCGCCCGCGCGCTGTGGCGCGCCACCGGTGTCAAAGATACCGATTTTGGTAAACCTATCATTGCGGTGGTGAACTCATTTACAGAATTTGTCCCAGGCCACGTGCATTTACGAGACCTAGGGAAACTCGTCGCGCAGACCATTGAGCAACATGGCGGGATCGCCAAAGAATTCAATACCATCGCTATCGATGATGGCATCGCCATGGGACACGGTGGCATGCTTTATAGCTTGCCCTCTCGCGAAATCATTGCCGATTCTGTCGAATACGTGGTGAACGGTCATTGCGCCGATGCCATGGTGTGTATTTCCAACTGCGATAAAATCACCCCAGGTATGTTGATGGCGGCGCTTAGGCTAAATATCCCAGTGATTTTTGTCTCTGGCGGCCCGATGGAAGCGGGCAAAACCAAATTGTCGGATCAAATCATCAAACTCGATTTGGTGGATGCCATGGTGGCGGCGGCCAATCCGAACGTCTCCGATGCTGACAGTGCGCAAATCGAGCGCAGTGCCTGCCCGACCTGCGGCTCCTGTTCTGGCATGTTTACTGCCAATTCAATGAATTGTTTGGTCGAAGCCTTAGGGTTAGCACTGCCAGGTAATGGCTCTTTGTTAGCAACCCATGCCGATCGCAAGCAGTTATTTTTAGATGCCGGCAAACACATTATGCAATTAACGCAGCGTTGGTATCAGCATGATGACACTACTGCACTCCCTCGTAGCATCGCCAACAAAACCGCGTTTGAAAACGCCATTATGCTAGATATTGCCATGGGCGGTTCCACCAACACAGTGCTGCATTTGTTGGCCGCGGCACAAGAAGCCGACGTCGACTTTAGCATGAATGATATTGATAGGTTATCGCGCATAGTGCCGCATTTGGCCAAAGTGGCACCCTCAACGCAAAAATATCATATGGAAGATGTGCATCGCGCCGGTGGCGTGATCGCCATCTTAGCCGAATTATGGCGCGCAGGCTTAGTCAATGGCGCCACCCCGCATGTCGCCGGCCGCGATTTAGCCGACGTACTGCAGCGTTATGACATCTGCGTCACCCAAGATCCTGCCATCTTGGATTTTTATCGGGCCGGCCCCGCCGGGATCCGCACCACACAGGCGTTCTCACAGCAATGCCGTTACCCAAGCCTGGATGATGATCGGCAGCATGGCTGTATTCGCAGTGTGGCCCATGCCTACTCGCAAGATGGCGGTTTGGCGGTGCTGTTTGGTAATTTGGCGCCCAATGGCTGCATCGTCAAAACCGCGGGCGTGGATGCCGAAAATTTAACCTTTTACGGCAAAGCCCGGGTGTTTGAATCGCAAGACAGCGCGGTGGAGGCCATTTTAGGCGGTGTTGTCCAAGCAGGCGATGTGGTCATCATTCGCTACGAAGGCCCCAAAGGCGGCCCAGGCATGCAAGAAATGCTCTACCCTACCAGTTACCTCAAATCCATGGGGCTGGGTAAACAGTGTGCCTTGGTCACCGATGGTCGTTTTTCCGGCGGCACCTCCGGCTTGTCCATCGGACATGTATCACCAGAAGCGGCCAGTGGCGGGGCTATCGCGCTCATTGAAGATGGTGATGCCATAGCTATCGATATCCCGCAGCGACGCATTGATATTCAAATCAGTGACGACTGTTTGGCACAGCGCCGCGCCGCCATGTTGGCCAATCCACGTACGGCGTTTAAACCTAAACAGCGACAACGTCATGTCAGCCCCGCCCTCAAAGCCTACGCCATGCTGGCAAGTTCAGCAGACAAAGGCGCGGTGCGTGATCTGAGCGTATTAGAAGGATGACCCTATGACAGCTTTGCCCGCGTTTGAACCAGCGGCACAGCCTGATGCTGTGCTCGCAACGCAGCTGCAACAGCGTTATCTGCGCGAGATTTTACTCTCGCCAGTCTATCAGGCCGCCGTTGAAACCCCGCTGCACCAGATGCCTAAACTCAGTCAACGGCTAGGGTGCGAGGTCTGGCTAAAACGTGAAGATCAGCAACCGGTGTATTCCTTTAAGCTACGCGGTGCCTTTCATAAATTGCATAAAATCGCGCAACAGGCCGCTGCCGCAACGCCGTTGTTGCAACTATCCGAGACCCATACTTCGGCAACCCATACCCAAACCAACCATACCCCAACCAACCATGCGGCAATGGCTAAGCTGACATTCGCCAGCACTAAACCCGCCGTTATTTGTGCATCGGCGGGCAATCATGCGCAAGGGGTGGCGATGTCGGCACGCCAGCTAGGTCTTGATGCCACTATTGTGATGCCAATCACCACACCTGAGATTAAAATAAACGCCGTCAAAGCGTTAGGTGGCAAAGTGCTACTGCATGGCACCGCATTTGATGAGGCCAATGGCCACGCTATCGCCTTGGCGGCGCAGTCCGGAGCTGTCTATGTGCCACCCTTTGATGATGCCGATGTGATCGCAGGGCAAGGCACTGTGGCCAAAGAGCTTTTGTGCCAACAACCGGATCTCGATGCCGTATTTATTCCTGTCGGTGGCGGCGGTTTGCTCGCAGGGATGGCGGTGTATATCAAAGCCGTATTACCACAGGTGAAAGTGATTGGCGTTGAACCCGAAGATGCCGCCTGCTTGGCGGCGGCGCTCGCGGCTGGGCAGCCGGTCACGTTGCCGCGGGTAGGCTTGTTTGCCGATGGCGTCGCGGTGAAACGCATCGGCGATGAAACCTTTCGCTTGGCGCAACTGTTCTGTGACGAGGTGATCACCGTTAGTAGCGATGAGATCTGCGCCGCCATGAAAGATATTTTCGATGATGTGCGCGCCGTGGCAGAGCCGGCCGGCGCTTTGGCGCTCGCCGGTTTGAAAAAAATGCAGCAACAATGTGCAGATGCACCAACACCACTTCGGCGGGTGGCGGCGGTGCTCAGTGGAGCCAATTTAAACTTTGACACCTTGCGCTATGTCGCCGAACGCTGTGAACTGGGCGAGCAAAAAGAAGCGGTATTGGCCGTCACTATCCCAGAGCAAAAAGGCAGTTTCCGCCGTTTTTGCCAAACCTTGGGCGGACGCGCTATCACCGAATTTAACTATCGCTACCACGCCAATGGTCAGGCGGCGGCACAGGTATTTGTCGGTATTAAGCTGCGCCATGGTCGGCAAGAATTACAGCAAGTGACAGCGGCATTAACGGCGGCGGGCTATGACTTCCATGATTTGTCCGATAATGAATTGGCCAAACTGCATATTCGCTACATGATTGGCGGCGTCCCCAACAGCCCGCTGACTGAGCAGCTGTTTCAATTCAAGTTCCCTGAATATCCTGGCGCTTTAATGAATTTTCTCTGCACGTTAGGCGATGATCATAACATTACGCTATTTCACTACCGTAACCATGGCGCCGCCACAGGCGATGTATTGGCGGGATTTGAACTGGCGGACATCGCAGATATTGACCCACATCTCGCCAATTTAGGTTACCCGTACGAAGCCGTTAGCGATAACATCGCCTACCGTACCTTTTTGCGTTAAACACCGCAGATTTACCTCAAGCGCAGCACGCAGGCACAACCCATGACGGTGTGCCTGCGTGTTCGCGGCTATCACTCACTGATTCAGAATCTCCACACTGTCGTTTGAGCATTGACAGTCATAGTCGGCATTCTGTGCAACAGCGGCAATATTCGAAAAATCGACAACGTTTTAGATAGTTGCGTGGTGTTTACCGCATTAATTCGACCATTGACCGGACAGGTTACCCAAACAGCCTTACAAGATATGTTATATTATCACACAAAATAAATTGTGAATAATACGTAAAGAGGCTGTATAGTGCGTAGGACTAACTCCCCGAAATTACTCCATACATCACCCGCCATCGCCACCAATACGGCAGTGGCACGAGCATCGCTGAAGATGCTGCCCAGTAAAACCGCCATCTGGGTTGGTATTGCCTTGGCAGCATTCACCTGTACACAGGTGAATGCCAATACCTTGTCAGGGGTCGTGCAAGATAGCAAAGGCCAACCGATAGCCAATGCCAAAGTGCAATTGGTCGGTAGTAAACAGCAGGTACAGACTGATGCGCAAGGGCGCTTTGTAATAACCACCACCCATGCTTCGATCAGCGAAATCCATGTGGAAGCGAAAAACTTTGCTCATAAAAATCAGCACTTTACCATTCCAGAACAAGGCTTGACCGGCGTCACTATTGCGCTCGCCCCGAGCGTGATGGACGTGATCGATGTCACCGCGAGCCCTTTACATACCTCGCTGACCGAGTCGGCCTCTCCGGTTAGTGTGCTCGCCGGGGATTCGCTGCGCTTGCAGCAAAGCGCCACCTTGGGTGATACCTTGCAATATCAAGTTGGGGTGCATAGTAACTTTCATGGTTCTGTGGCGAGTAGCCCTATCATCCGCGGTTTGGATGGCCCTCGGGTGCTGATCAGTCAAAATGGGCTCGATGCCGGTGATGCCTCACGGGTAGGTCCAGATCACAGTATCGCCAGCGAAGCCGGCACGGCGCAACAAATTGAGGTACTCCGCGGCCCTGCCACATTGTTTTATGGCAGTGGCGCCATTGGCGGTGTGGTGAATGTGGTTGATGAACGAGTGCCGACCAGTGCCGATCGTAAGGCGGCGTGGCAACTGGAACATGCCACCGTCAACCAAGCCCACGCGGCAAGTTTAGCCGCCCAAGGTGGCGTGCTTGAATTGCCGCAAGGTGAACTTGCGGTCTATGCCGATGGTTTTTTCCGCCAGCAACAAAACTACAAAATTCCCGGCATCGCCAACAACCCAGCCAAACCGGATGACGTCGCCGGCGGTCGCGTCGCGAATAGTGATGCGATCAGCCGTGGCGGCACGGTTGGCGCCAGTTACTTAGTTCCCCAAGGTTATGTCGGTGTATCTGTGGGGCGCTTAACGCGGCAATATGGCATTCCAGGCCACACCCATGACCATGACCATGACCATGACCATGACGAGCATAGCGATAATGATGCACATGAACACCATAGCGGGCAAGAACCACGCGTCTATGCCGATTTAGCACAGAACCGTTATCAACTGCATTCGAGCCTTAATTTTGATGGCCTATTGCAAACCGTCAATACGCGATTGGGTTACACCGATTATGCCCACGCTGAAATTGAAGATGGCATGACCGGCACCACGTTTAGCAATCAAAGTGAAGAATTCCGCTTAGAACTGCTGCATCGTGAGTTTGATGACTGGCGCGGCGGCTTAAGCGCGCACTACAAGGCCAGTGACTTTGCCGCCGTCGGGGATGAGGCTTTTACACCACCGAGCGACAGCAAAAGTTATGCCTTGGCATGGATGGAAGAAAAGCATTTTGGCCCCGTGTTGCTGCAATTTGGCGCACGCACCGAACGCGTAAAATTACAGGCTCCTACGGTATTACTGCCGGAAATTGAATTGCACACTCACGGCCATGACCACGACCATGATCACCACGATGATCACGATAGCCATCAACTGATCCGACGCTTTGCCGTGTCGCAACAATTTAGCCCTTTTAGCGTGTCGACCGGCGCGGTATGGGAATACCAATCTGGCTATAACGTCGCTATTGCGCTATCACGCTCTGGCCGTGCCCCTGCAGCCGCCGAGCTGCTGTCGTTTGGGCCCCATATCGGCACCAGTGCTTATGAAGTTGGCGCATTATTCCGCTACCAAGCGAGCGGAGCCGAAGCTGGTGTAGCGTTAAATCCACAACCTATTGATTTAGAAACCGCCAACAATATCGATCTGACCTGGCGCAAATTGCACGGCGATGTCGCTATTGTCCTAAACGGTTTTTATAACCAAATTGACAACTATTACTACCAAGCGGCCACCGTCAGTCACGACAGTGCCGATGGGCATCAACATGTCGCTGAATTGCCACTTTATGTCACCACGGCGGCAGATGCCATCCTGCACGGGGCCGAGGCACAGCTGATTTGGCAATTTGCCCCGCAGTGGCGCTGGCAACAACAGCTAGATTGGGTGCGCGCTCGCTTAGAGGAAGGCGGAGATTTACCCCGAACACCGCCGCTACGTTATAGCAGCACCTTAAGTTGGCAATCGGAGCAATGGTTGGCCGATGTGCGTTTCACGGCGCTGCAGCGGCAAGATCAAGTGGCCGCGTTTGAACAAGCCACCGCAGGTTATGGTTTGGTCGATGTAAGTTTAAGTTACTTCTTCGATTGGCAGGGGCAAGCCCTCAGCGTCTATGCCAAAGGCAACAACCTCGGCGATCGGGATGTCCGAGTCCATACCTCATTTTTGAAAGATAAAACGCCATTACCAGGCCGCTCATTCAGCCTTGGCGTGCGAGGAGAGTTTTAATCGCACGGATGATGTTGAACCTCAACACCCGCCGCCACTGTGCGTAAAACGCAGCACCGCCTCGAATCGGGGCGGTACATAGCGCTATGCGGCCTTCGCCAACATATATGCCAACAAAGAACATAACAGAGTGAGCAAACACGCGTTTTTAAACCGCTCTGTTGATACGACGTAAAAGGAACTATTATGCCACGCTTGACTCAACCAACATCACAGACATCGCGCACGCTACGAAGCCGTCCGCTGCCGAAACTTAGCCTATTGGCACTATGCTGTCTCAGCCTCGTGGCTTGTGGGGATGCCACCACTACCCTCAATGAATTGCCACCTCAGCTGATCGAAAAACCACAACAGCCCAAGCCCAACACAGAGAAAGGCCGTTTACTGGTGACCGACAAAAACAGTGGTACTGTCGCAGTGTTTGACCTTAATAAGGCTGAACTTATCAATGAGTTACAACTAACCAGTACCGCCGAGTATGCCTACAGCAGCCCATCACAGCGCTACGCCGTGCTGGTGCAACGTGCGCAAGATCGTGTGCAGTTTATTGATGGCGGTGTCTGGGAAGAAGATCACGGCGATCATATGCATCCCTACGCCGAAGCGCCACAGCTGATGAAATTCAGCTTAACGGGCATTCGCCCAACCCATGTGCAAACCAATCAGCGCCAAATTGCCGTGTTTAATGATGGCCTGGCCAGCGCAGGAGCACCGGCATCGGTGGATGTGATTTCCGAAACAGTGATAGCGACCGATAGTAAAACCTATCCACGCCTGAGCTACAGCACACACCAACATGGCGCTGCCCAGCCACGCGGCGAGTTTTTGGTGTCTACCATTCGTGATGCCACTAGCAGCAGCACCCTGCCAGATACTGTGGGCTTTTATCAACAAAATGGCGATGGCTATCGCTTGCAACAAACCTTGACAACCCGCTGCCCCAGCCTACATGGCAGCGCACAAAACAGCAGTTACGTGGTATTTGGTTGCACCGATGGTGTCTTGTGGTTAGAGCAACAAGCTGCCAATGTGCGTGAAGGTAAAATTGCCAATACTGCAGCCTTCACCGGCACCGCGCGCATTGGCACCTTAGAAGGCCACCCAAACGCCAATCACTTTATTGGCATGGCGGGCACTAGCCTGTATAGCATTGATGTGAAACAACAAAAAATGCTGCCCATTGAGTGGCAACCAAGCGCCGGTAGTGCGTTGGCTGGCTATGGGTTTAGTGCCGACGGCAAACGTTTTGCGGTGCTCGATAACAAAGGTGTGCTCAGTGTACTGAATTATCAAGCCACCAATGATGCGGCACCGTTCACGCTGCAAGGCAAACTGACCGTGGTCAGCGATATCAGTACTATGCCAACCGGTAGTGGCTTACAGCTGAGTTTATCTGGCAGCGACGATCGTGCTTATGTGCTAAACCCCATCACGCGCCAAGTCTTGGTGGTTGACCTCGTGAGTCTCAAAATCAACAGAGCGCTACAAACGCAGTTTGTGCCGCATCGACTGGTCTGGACGGGTATCGCCAAAAGCTAACCGTGCTGGCGCTTGCGGTGGCAGTCCATGCCGCCGCAACACCGCTTGAAAACGTCGACTCACCCGCACCGGCTCGGATAAACCTCGGATATACAACATCATTTGCTTATTGCCACTGATTTTCACATAGTCCAAATAGTGCAAATTAATGGCGACACTGCGGTGGACTTGCACAAACTGAAAGGCAGCACATTGTTGTAATACATGTTGAAACGATTGTCGCAGCAATGCCGTTTTACATGGACAGACCACCGCCACATATCGACCTTGCGCCTGAATAACTCGAACCTCGCTAATGGGTTGTAACCAATGGTTCTGCCCAATGTTGAGGGCTAACGTGGCCGCCTGTCCCATCACCACCGGTGCCGCGTTCAGCGGAGCGCTAACCGTATCTGCCGGCTCAGCCGATGTTATGTCCCGCACTGTTATGTCCGGCACTGCTGGCTGTGCCAAAGGTGTGGCGGATAAACCATCTGCCGCGTCATGTGCTTGCGGCAAGTGCGCGCGCTGTGTTTGATGCTGCAGCCCAGACAGATAGCACTGTACTTTTTGCAAACACTGACCTAATCGTGCCTCCGAGTATGGCTTAAGTAGATAGTCCAGCGCACCTTGTTCAAACGCAGGCAAGGCAAAATCCGCGAAGGCCGTCACAAACACCAGTGCGCAGTGTCTCGGTAAGGTTTCGGCCAGCCGCAACCCGTCAATATCCCCCAATTGAATATCCAAAAACACCAACTGCGGTTGAAAGGTTCGAATCGCATCCAGCGCGACCCGGCCATTTTGGCAGGCGGCCACAATACGAAGCTCAGGCCACAACAGCGCCAATTTACGCTGCAAATGCCGCAGTAAGTGCACTTCATCTTCGACAATAATAGCGTTAATCATCGTTCGGGATCCGGATCGAGGCTTCTGTCAAACCTTGACAGTGCCGCTGTAAGTGTAAAGTGGCCGCATCACCATAACGTAATTGCAAACGTGTAACTAAATTGGCAAGACCAGTACCATGCTGTGCTGCCGCCAGCTGATCCGCATCATCCGTTACACTCAGCCATAAGCATGCTGCTGTTTTTTTGACCTGGATCGTTAAATGCCCCCCATTGGTTTTGCTCAGCCCATGTTTAATGGCATTTTCGACCAAGGTGAGTAGTGTCATGGGCAAAATGGGCGTCATCCCTAGGCTAGAAGCAACCTGTAGATGCAGTTGGATACGTTGCTCAAAGCGAATATTTTGGATCGCCACATACTGCTGCACCAAAACGAGTTCATCCGCCAAGGTGATGCTTTCAAGTCGAAAATAGGGCAAACAGCGGCGTAAATATTGCGAAAGCGCCTCCAGCAATTGCTGCGCTTTACGCGGATCTTCTTCGATTAATGAATGCAAATTTGCCAAGGTATTAAAGAAAAAGTGCGGCTCCAATTGTGCACTTAACAACTGTAACTCACTTGCAAGCCGCGAATTTTCCCGCTGACTGGCCACTAATTGCTCCGTGCGTTGCTCCAACAAGGGTTGCACCACCTTATGATGAACATAAAACATTAAAAATAATGCCCAACCCGATGACGCCATAAAATGCAGGATAAAAAAGGCACCATCGGCCAGCTGCGCCCAGCTAAACCAGGTAAAGATCAAACTTAGCGACAACAACGTCAGCGCAAACGTCAAAAGGGTGATAGTCACCATAAACCGCGGCGTAACATTGTGCTGCCGAATCACCCGCAAATAGAAATAAGTCAGTAATAGAAACAACGAAACCAGCACATACACTAGGGTATATTCCGGCCATTGTTTGAAGAAAAATTGACTATTTTCTTGATAAAAATAGGTCAGGGTCAGTGCGGTTAATAAAGCACAGCCACAATTCACGCCCAAAAAAACCAGCAGATCACGCCACTCGAACCAGCGCCGCCAACGCCGCCATAACATGTCGTATCTTGATATCGAACGGGTCGGCGAACTGGGTAACAAGTTCGCCGGTTGTGGATTGGGCACCGACGGCAATTGCGTCATATTGACCTCGTAAGGTAACGATGATCACTCGACCATATAACAGCCAGGCCTCACCGCAAAGTCTGTTGGACTTGGTCAGACCATGTGATGGCCTGCCATATATCGAACCATGCTCAACACATGCTCAAACTGGGTTTGAACAAGGCTGAGACTATGGTGTAACCGGGATGGTGCGAACCAGACGAAGGTAGCTTTCATTGCCTTTCACCCCCCAACTTACATTTCCCTTGGCAAAACTCACCCCCCACGCATCGCGGGCATGCGGTGCATAGGCACTGCCCGTCCAATACCAATCGGCAGCTGTGGCTGGAAATATATGCAAGGCGATGGTCGGTTGTTGGTAGGCATCTCCCAAACACTGCCCTGTGGTCGCACGCTGAAAACGTCCCTCTGGCATCTGTAACGGGCCTTGCCCTGCCGAGCAATATACTAAGCCACTGAGCTCATCGACCGTTGGGGCTCGCCAATCCTGATATCCAGCAAATTGTTGCGCCTGCGCCGCTGCCGCCACTTGCGGCCATGTAAAGCGCTGCGCAGCGCCAATGCAATGATGCCCATCCCATTGCTGCCCAAGACTACACCGCATCCACATCAAGCCTCGCTGTCGATCGGTGACAGTGCCATCGGCATGGGTGACAAAACGAACATCGTGCACAGGTGGCAATGTTTGGCATGCCGATAACCCCAACAGTATCACGACACGCAATACGCTATACCCTTTCATAAATTCCAGTCTCCAATTGATGTATCCTTCACTGATAGCCAGCATCAGTGCCTTAGTTGTTGATCTGCCACTGCACCGATAATCGCCACTGCCGGCCGGACTCCCAGGTCGCATCAATATCGGTGCTGGCTTGGTAAAGTTTGTTGGTTAAATTATCCACGCCAAACTGCAATAACCATTGTGAATTCAATGAATAGCGATAATCCAACTGCCACACCAAGGCGCTAGGCAAGACGGTTTCGTCCAGCGCAGGCTTGCTATGTTGATGAAGATAACGGGCACTTAATTGCCATTGATGTTGTGAATAACGCAGCTGCCACTGCTGCATCAGTTGCGCAGGACTTTGATCCGCCAGCGGCTGACCTGCGTGATCACGGTTACGCTGTATGTGTGCACTGGTTTTGCTGGTCAGCCATGGCGTCCATTGCCACTGCCAATCCCACTCCAGCCCCGTTAATTCACCACGACGCGTGTTGCGATAACTACGGATGGTCGGAGTGAGTCGATAGCGTTCAATATAATCATCCACCTGATAGTGATACAGCTGCAGACCCCACTGCCCGCGTTCGGCGTGATAATTCAGCGCCAAGGTATGACCCAAGATCTGCTCTGGCTGCAATGCTTGATTGCCAATGACGGTGCCTCGCGGTGTCACACCAACAAAAAAACGCTCCGACAAACTAGCAAACCGAAAGCCATCCGCGACACGATACGACCCACGCCATCGCTGTTGCCACGTCCGCTCCATGGCGATATGGCCGCTCAAACGGCGCTGCGTCAGCGATGCCGCCGGCATGAGCGCATCCAACGACGAGGATATCGCCAGCGCATCTGCCGTAACGAATGCGCCTGCGCGGCTTGGCAACGCGGATAGATCAGATTGCTGCTGAAGCTGATCCAGCCGAGTGCCAATATTCCATTGCCAAGCCCCCCAATCAAATAACCATTCATGAAAGGCGGCCATATTGGTTTGATCGGCAGCCAGGACATCGCGCGCACTGTATTGCAAGGAATGTTCGCGGCTTCGCACCCCATAACGCCCCACCCATTCCAGCCCCCACTGACCTTGCCAGTGCGGCCCTTGCCAAGACCGCTGGAATAATGAACCCAAGGTATGCGCTTGATAAGCGGTTTCGACCTGCTGTGCCAGCACCATAGCATCGGTTTTGCGGTAGGTTGCAACACGACTGTCCCAATGTTGGTAGTGCTGATACAGCTGCCATTGCCATCCTGCATGTGCATGCACACGAAGCTGCGATAACACATGGCGTTCATCTGGGTAAATGGTTTGTTCGTGCGGATATTTGCGACTGGATTTGCCGATATCTCGGCCATGACTCACCAAGGTAAAACCATGAATATCCAGATCTGACAATGCCCACGCCCGCGCACCAAATAGCGCATCTTGTTGAAACGCATCTTGCAAGGCCACCCCATTCGCTGCCTCGCGGCTGCCTTGCTGCCGCCGTACCAAGGCCCACTGTTGCCAATCATCAGCATCGGATAGCAGCCATTGCTGATCAATGCCGTTCACCGCCGAGCCCCACGCTAAACGTCGCCCCTGTGGCTGCGTGGGCGTTAGGGAAATCACCCCGCCCATGGCTTCTTGACCGTATAAGGTCCCTTGTGGCCCTTTGTGGACCACGATCTCCCCCAACAGCGCGGGCGGAATAAAGGATGCAGAATTTCCGGCGCGACGCTCAGTAAATATAGGCACGCCCGCCACATCGGTGCGGATCCGCTGTCGGCCCATGCCCCGGATACTGTAACTTTGAAACTGCCCACCCTGCCCACTGTACGCCACGCCAGGCAGCTGTAACAGCAGTTCAGCCGGTTTTGTCAGCTGCGCTGTCGATGCGTCCACACGTAAATAGGCGTAATCACTCGGCAACGCTCGGCTGGCTCGCACTTGTAGACGTTCAATCTTCTCCATGCTGCTTGCCGGACTTGGCGCGGCGGATAGCATCAACGGCAACACGCACATCCCACCGATCAAGCACTGACGCATCGCGGTTAACACTGAACATGGTGCCCACAACGGCCACGAAAATGGTCTCGACAATGACGAGGCAACGATGAATGAATTCAGCATCACAACACTCATAAAGGTGACTATCAGATAAGCGCCGAGCGGTTATCCCCCCTCAGCGCGGCTTAGGCAGATCACGCGGCAACCCTCAGGCTGCCGCACTGCTTAACAGCGGTATGTGCCCAGTTAGTTAGGTTTGCGGTATTGAATTTGATATTCGCCTACCGCCCCTTGATTACTCACAACAAAGCGGTAATAACCGGCATTCCCCTGATAGCTAACTTGCGTCGTCCCTGTTTTCACTGGTGTCCACCACCAGCCGTTCCAACGTTCGAGGGCCAATGTTAAGTTCCCCGTTGCGGTGATACAGGCACTGTGTTCACCTGCTTGTGCACTGTAATACCATGCACCATTCGGATGACTGTAAGTTTCACCATTGAGCCCCCACAAATAGCCTCGTTCAATCGTCCCTGTACACTGATCTGGCTGTTCCGCTTTGGTCACGACCACGGTTTTTTGCAGGACATTGCTAGCGCCGGCGTTATCTTTCACCATTAGTTCTACCGCATAACTGCCCTCGGCTTGATAGCGATGCTGCGGATTGCGCTCAGTGGAACTCCCTAAGTCACCAAAACTCCAGTGCCAACTCACCACAGAGCCATCAGCATCGGTAGATGCATCGGTAAATTGCACCTGTAAACCATTGGCTTGATGACTAAAATTCGCCGCAGGAGCCGCATTACCGGGCACTGCGGTGACTTCAACCACTCGGCTAAAATTAGCTTGTTCACCTTGGTTATCCGTGACCGTCAGCTGGACATTGTAACTGCCCGCACTGGCATAGGTATGGGTTGGGTTTTCATCGCTGGAGGGGCGAGAATCATCACCAAATTGCCATGCATAACTCGCAATGGAGCCATCAGGATCGCGGGATAAATTCTCAAATTGCACGGTTAAATAGGTGCTATTGACATTGAAATTGGCGACGGGCGCTTGATTCGACGCTGACACTGTCACGGTTTGGGTAACGCTGTGTTGCGCGCCTTGATTGTCGGTGACCGTCAACCGAACCGCATAACTACCCTCGCGGTTATAGGTTTTGCGCGGATTCATGTCGGTCGAGGTGGTGTCATCGCCAAAATCCCACGCATAACTGACGATACGACCGTCGGCATCGCGCGATGCATCGCTAAAATCAACACTCAGGCCCGATTTGCTGATCGTAAAATTTGCCACTGGCGCTTGATTTTTTGCGGTCACCGTTACCGTTTCGCTACGACTATTGGCCGCGCCGCGCTCATCTTGCACCGTTAAATTCACCGTATAGGTGCCGGCTTGATTGTATTGCTTCTGCGGATTGGCTTCGGTACTGCTGGTGCCATCCCCAAAATTCCAGCGCCAACTGCTAATTTGACCATCCGGATCGGACGATTGATCGGTAAATCGGACGGTCAAACCATCCACTTGACTACGAAAAGCGGCGCTAGGAGGCTGATTGGGGTTATCGTTGCTATTTAAACTTATTTGCCAAGCACCACGGCCATAACTGGCCGCAATCAGTAGATTTTTTGCCGGGTTGACTTCCAAATCGGTGATCGTATTCCCCAGCGGCATCCCCGAATTGAACGAGGTAAAATTTAAACCGCCATCGCGCGATTCAAACATGCCAATATCGGTACCGACGAAAATCCGTTGGTTATTGCTCGGATCTATCGCAACCGCCGTCGCAGGTACCGAGGGCAAGCCCGCACCCACCGCTTCCCAACTCGAGCCACCATTGCTGGTGCGATATAATTTGTCACCTTGGAAACGACTACGGGTGACAAAAATTCGATTAAGATTACTCGCGTCAACCGCGATGTCGGAAATCCGTCCACCTGGGTAGTTGTTGGTAATATCCACTAAACTGCCGCCGGCACTGGCCGGATTGCTGCTTTTGAAAATTTTACCGTTATTACTCGCCACCCATAAATGGTAAGTACCATTGATACGCAACGGTTTTAATACCGAACCCGCCGATCCCAAATTACCAGACAGCGCACTCCAACTGACGGAGCTTGCCGTGGTGTTGGCCACATATACCCGATCAGAGGCCACCCAAATGCGATCCCCTGCCCCAGCCATTGGCATCACCCATGGGAAGTTATTACTCGACGCCAATCCTGTGTTGGCAATTTGGCTAAAACTATTGGGCGCGCCACCATTGGTCGAACGAACGATCCAAGGTAAACCACCGTTGGGATAGCTGGTTTGAAAGACATAATTGGCGTTATCTTCGGCGATCACGTTCATAAAACCATCGCCCGACGCATACGTCAGTTGCCAGATCTTGCCATTTTGCGCCGTCCGGCCGGAGGATGAATTATCTTGGGCTCCGCCAAACATTTTTTCCGGATTTTGCCGATCAACCGCAATATCGTAAAACTGAGTGACGTTTAAATTGCTGTTTATATTCACAAAACGCCCACCGGCATTATCAGAACGCCAAATGCCGCCATCGGTACCGACCCAGTAACGATCTGGATTGCGGGATGACCAGGTCAACACATGCGTATCTTGGTGCACCGTTTGCTCCGTCCCCCAATTGCTGGTGAGGTAACGCAGCGATTGGCCACCATTGGTGGAGATCGCATGCCGAATCGAACCGACCAGCACGGTATTGGCATCATTCGGTTTGACCGCCAGTGCGAGATTATAGGTACATTGCCCTTCGCAACCGGCATTATTCATCAATTGCCAGCTGGTTCCGCCATTGGTAGAACGGTATAACCCTTGGTTATCCCCCATAGCGTACAGTACATTGTTATTAGACGGTGCTAACGCGAGCCGTAACCGGCGCTGTGAAACCTGCAAGCCACTGTTGATCGTACTAAAACTAGCGCCGGCATTGGTGGATTTCAAAATACCCGTCGCCGGCGCACTGGCATACACAGTGGTACCGTCTTGCGCAAACACCACATCTTCCACCAAGCCACTGAACACTCGGCTCCAGCTCGTACCACCATCGGTCGAACGATATACCCCGCCGTCGGTGAGCACACCATTGCTATCACAACGGCCAAAACCACCAACCACCATCACGGCGCTATTGCTGGGCGAAATCGCCACACTGTTGATGATATCCAGTGGTAACGCGGATGCGCCACTGCCATTTTTACTTTGCCACTGCGCGCCGCCATCCGTGCTTAAAAACAAGCCTTTGCCCAAATAACCGGCACAACCACCGGCATTTTTGTCGCCGGTCCCCACCCAAACACGATTGGGATCTTTCGGGTCTAACGTAATAGCACCAATAACTTGCGTACCGGTATTATCGAAGATCGGCGTCCAGCGCTGACCACCATCCGTCGTTTTCCAAACACCACCGGCGGCCGCACCAAAGTAAAGGATATTTTCATCCACGGGGTGTGGCACTATGGCATTGTTTCGCCCTGAAACTCGACCAAACGACCATCCGGTCATATCCATCGATGATGGACCAAGCTCCTGCCAAATTTCACCACTACTTTGCGCCCGCATCATGGCGCTACGCTGTTGCTGCATCATCATTTGCAAGCCGCGTTCTTTGAGCTGCTTCGCTTGCGGCTCATCGCGCAATTGTCGCGTTTCTTCAAACCATTTTTGTCGTTCTAAAATACGCCAACCTTCGTTATTTTTATTCGCTCGGTCGGCTGCTTGCAGTGGTACGGCCAAGCTCAGGCCACAAAGCAATAATGCTGGTGACCACAAGGCTGGCGTCGACCACGGTACTATAGGTTTTTTTTGCTGTTTTTTAGGGGACATGTTGTTCTTCCTGGATCGAGGTTATGCTCAGAAAATGAGCACTGCAGCATTAGCAATATGCCAAGCTGCTGCACAGGAAAAAGAACACCAACGGTACCAAAATGGTCACGAATGGTACGTCTGAGGACTTATGTGTGCGAAAATCAAACCAGTTGCGCCGTCGCGCAGCGCACTGCGCGCATAAAAAAAGCCCCAGCGCTCTGATGCGTCTGGGGCTTTTCCGTCGCGGATGATTTAGCGTTTTACATCAAAACGGTCTAATTCCATCACTTTCTGCCATGCGTTGACAAAATCACGGACGAATTTGTCATTGCCATCTTGGGCGGCATACACTTCCGCCACGGCACGCAGCTCGGCATGCGACCCAAACACTAAGTCGACCGGCGTGGCTGTCCAAGTCGGTTTGCCACTGGTGCGATCAAAGCCTTGGTATAAACCTTCCGTGCTGGCTTTCTCCCAGCGCGTTGACATATCGAGCAAATTGACAAAGAAGTCATGCCGCAATACGCCAGGCGTGCGGGTAAAGACACCGTGTTTGCTGCCGCCGGTATTGGCATCCAGCACCCGTAAACCACCGACCAATACCGTCATTTCTGGCACGGTTAAGGTCAGCAAATTGGCTTTTTCAACCAAGGCCTCGGCCGGAGAATGCTGGCTTTCGGCACTAAAGTAGTTACGGAAACCATCAGCTTTGGGCTCCAACACAGCAAAAGAGCTGACATCGGTTTGCGCTTGCGTGGCATCCATGCGGCCTGGGGTAAATGGCACCTCAATCTTCACGCCGCCCGCGCTGGCGGCTTTTTCAATCGCCGCGCTTCCCCCCAGCACAATCAAGTCCGCTAAGGATACTTTTTTGCCAGATTTGGCAAATTGCTGCTGAATATTGCGCAGCGTCGCCAACACTTTTTGCAGTTCGGCTGGGTTATTCACCGCCCACTGCTGCTGTGGTGCCAATGCCAAACGGCCACCGTTGGCACCACCGCGCATGTCGGTACCGCGGAAACTGGCTGCCGCCGCCCAGGCGGTACGCACCAGCTCTGGTACGGTTAAACCACTGGCCAAAATCTGCTGTTTTAACTGGTTAATATCCGCCGTCGACACCAATGGGTGATCCACCGCAGGGATAGGATCTTGCCAAATGAGGCTATCTTTTGGCGCCAAGCTGCCCAAATAACGGCTACGAGGCCCCATATCGCGGTGCGTTAACTTAAACCATGCTTTGGCAAACGCTTGCTCAAAGGCTTTGGGGTCTTGACGAAAACGCGTGGTGATCTCACGGTAAATCGGATCTTCTTTTAACGCGATATCGGTGGTAAACATAATAGGTGCATGGCGTTTGCCTTTGATATGCGCATCTGGGACTAAATTGGCTGCTTGACCATTGGCGGGGATCCACTGAATATGACCGGCAGGGCTTTTGGTTTGCACCCAGTCAAATGCATAGAGATTATCCAGATATTGCATGGTCCACTTGGTGGGGCTGACCGACCAAGCACCTTCTAAACCGGACGTAACCGTATCTTCGGAATGGCCTTTGCCACAGCTGTTTTTCCAGCCCAATCCTTGCGCTTCAACCCCTTCGCTCGCAGGGTCTTTACCTACACATTTGTTCGGATTGTGCGCCCCGTGCGCCTTACCAAAGGTATGGCCACCCGCAATCAAGGCCACCGTTTCTTCATCGTTCATCGCCATCCGGCCGAAGGTATCGCGAATTTCTTGCGCCGATGCTAAGGGATCTGGTACGCCATTGGGTCCTTCAGGGTTGACGTAGATCAGCCCCATTTGAGTGGCGCCCATCGGCTTCGCCAGCTTACCCGTGCTGTCACGGCGTTTGCTATCTAGCCATTGTTTTTCACTGCCCCAGTTCACCCGCTCCGCTTCCCAATCATCGGTGCGACCGCCGGCAAAACCATAGGTTTTGAAGCCCATATCTTCCATCGCGACGTTACCGGCCAACACCATCAAATCAGCCCACGAAATTTTACGGCCATATTTTTGCTTAATCGGCCACAGTAAACGACGTGCTTTGTCGAGATTGACGTTATCTGGCCAACTGTTGAGCGGCTCAAAGCGCTGTTGACCGCCATTGGCACCGCCACGGCCATCAAAAATGCGATACACACCGGCGCTGTGCCATGCCATACGGACAAAAAACGGACCATAGTGACCGTAATCGGCCGGCCACCACGGCTGGGAGGTGGTAAGCACTTTGCGCAGGTCGGCAGTTAGTGCAGTTAAATCTAAACTATTAAATTCAGCAGCATAGTCAAAATCAGCACCATAAGGGTTCGATTCGGCGCCATGCTGACGTAGGGGTGATAAATCCAGTTGCTGTGGCCACCAATAATTATTGCTGGTCGCAGATGCACTAACCACCGAGGGTGCAGATGCCTCTGGCGCACTCGCCGCCGCACAGGCATAACTGGCAAAAATGGCGGTTAATGCAACCGCTAAACGTGAAGGCATACCTTTGGTTTTCATCGTGATGTTCCTCTAAATTGAGTGGGCTGCGACACAGGTCGACACGGGACATGTATAAAAGTAGTCGCGATCACTAATTTGGGAAAACAATAAAAATAGATAGTCTAATTCGATTAAATTGATAAAACGTGGTGTCCATCACCACACCACGTCTATGCGGTATAAAACTTAGAAGCTTAACGTAACGCTGAATTTGGCATGACGACCAAGCTCCAGATAGCGCCGAATACCATTGTCGATCACACCGCCTCGCGCCGCGCCTTCATAAGGGGTGACATATTGCAGTTTTTCCCAGCGGTAATAGCTGCGGTCGAACACATTAAAGATACCGGCGTTGAGCTGCAGATAAGCGAAGGGTTGCCACTGCGCACTCAGATCGCTGATCAGTGCGGCCTGACTTAGGAACGCCGCCGGTTGCCGCTGCCCATCGGCCGCATATTGCCAGCTATCATTTGCCGATTTGGCCGCTTGCCAGCGCTGATCCAACCGCAGCCGCCATGCTGGATGCGGCTGATATCCAGCTCCCACCACGGCACTCCATGGCATCACACTGCGCAGTGGCGCCCCATCATGCTGTTTGCCTTGCTGGTAACTTCCTGCCCAGTGCCATTGCCATTGTGGCAGCATTTGCCAATGACCATTGAGCTCAAGTCCGTGCACCTTGGCGCTGGCGATATTTTCCATTCGGCTTAAAATCGCACCTTGTCGCACCGTGCAGCTACCCCGTACACAGCTACGATAAGCCGTTTGCGGGTTCTGAATGCGATCAACATTGGCGATTAAATCACGATAACGATCCGAGAATAGCGCCACACTGTGCTGACTTTGCGCCAGCTGCAACCGATACATCAGTTCAATATTTTCGCTTTGTTCTGGTTTTAACGCCGGATTGGCCACTGTGGCAGGCAGGGTGACGGTATTTCCGGTGGTGGCTTCTTGCAACAAAACGGTACTGGTTTGCAAGTACAAATCTTCGGTGGTTGGCGCTTTCATGCCGCGCCCCAGTTGTAGACTAAGCCGAGAGTGCGTGGCAAATTGATAATGCAGCTGCGTTTGGCCGCTGGCCTGCGCAAAATTGCGTGCGCGCACCGTGGCGGTGGGGTCGATAAAGCTGGCGTTTAACTCTGGGTTATACCGCACGTGCTCCCAGCGCGCGCCCATCACCATCGACCAGGCCGAATCAAGCCACTGCAGCTCATCCTGCGCATACACAGATTGCGTCACTTGCGTTGTCGCAGGCACTAAGGCGGGGTCAATCTCACGCGTTGCTAACTGTTGGCTTATCCCGACATATCGGCGATCTTCGGCACTAAAATCCACAACCTTTTGCTGCCACTGGGCACCATAAACCCACTGATGATGGCTATGTTCGGTCAGGATTTCTTTACTAAATACGCTATGCCACTGCTGAAGCTTTTGCCGGAAACGGCGATCTTCCTCACGTAAACAGGGCGTTTTGCCTTGCGGGCAGGGGCTGGTCACCTGCATGCGGGTGATCCCTTGATGATCAGTGTGCTGCGTGTCAACACGCAGGGTTAGCTCATCAAACCACGCCGCTCCCGCTTGATAATCATAACTAAGTGCCACTTTGTCGCGCTGCATCGCATCAATGCCCCACCGCGCCAGATATAGCTGATCCAAGCGTGATAGATTATCTAACTGATTATTTGTCATGTAACTATCGTAACTAAAGCCAAGCCGATGCTGCGGTAACCATTGCCAATGCAATTTGCTGAGCAGTTGCTGGCTGGTCAAACGCTGCGGATCGGCATAAGGCCGAGCGCCACCACTGAGGTTACCCGTAGGGTCGCGGCCATCAAAACTGGGCATCTCATGGCCGTGTCGCTTGTTAAACGCCACTAAGCTTTCCACATTTCCCTGCCGATTGGCCAGCGCGACACTGGATAGCCATTCCTGCTGGCCGCCACTGTATTGCTGCTTTAAGCGCAGATGACTATCGTTGCCACTGACCGCTAAAAAATCGGCGGCATCTTTGCTCGTCAGTTGCACGGCCCCCGCCAGCGCGCCACCAGCGGCGGCCAAGGCGGCCGGACCTTTTAAAATACTGACGTTTTTCAATAAATCGGTGTCCATGCCCGCCAAGCCCACACGGAAAAAATCATAAGGTGCAAATCCGGCAGGATCCAAGGTTTCCCCGACACTGACACCGTCAATGGTTAATTTGACCCGATCACCATCCATGCCTCGAATATTAAAACCACTGTGACCAAAACGACCGATATCGGTTAATGTCACGCCCGGAGTCATGCGCACCACATCGGCCAGCTGATTCACTTGGCGCTCGGCCAGATCTTTCGCATTAAGCTGATGTTGTGTTAATTGCGTCTGTCCAGCTGCGGCGTTGTCGCTAGCCAATGCCGAAGCGCTAACCTCCACATCGGCTAAGCGTTGCACAGGCATGGCTGATGCTGAAGTTTGCGTCGTCGTATGGGCAGCGTGTTGTGGCTGCGGGCTGGTTCCATACGACGATTGCGACTGGCCGGCATCTTGAACCTGCGCTGCAACCAGCGCGGGAGCAAGCGCCATGGTGATGACGGATAAACGTACTGACATATAGTTTCCTTGTTCAACGGCAATATCTTCCGAGCACACCCGGATGGGGTATGTGGTGATAAGAGATTGCATACTAAAAAATGGCTGCGTGCTGGCTGCCACGACAGCAGACGCCATAGCCGTGCAGGCTTACATAACCAGGTGCATCACAGCGGCCATCCTTCATTCAATGGCCGTCATTTCATGCCGGCCTTGCACCGAGACGGCCGGCAGTCGTAGCTGGCGGTGGCGGCCAGCGCAATGGTAATTTCAGTAGCTCGCGCCCGCAGAGCTCGGCGGCGAGACGGGTAGTTTGTCTTGTAGACTCACCACCCGATCCTGATTGGTATCCCACAGCGCAAAGCGGTGTGCACCGGCCTGATGGTATTCGGCAGTACTTAAAATGCCATTGCCGTCACTATCCAAGGCAGCGAATTCAAGCGCCCATTTTGCATGGGCCTGCTGACGTGATAACGCAATTTGTTGCTCGAGCCGGTTGGTAAATTCCGCTAAATACTCCTGCGCCGATAACATGGCATTGCCATCTAGATCGGTGCGAGCAAAAACTTGCTGACGAATGGCCTTATATTCATCCTCACTCACCTTGCCGTCATGATTTTGGTCATACATCTGCAACATGCCTGGCACGCTGTGGCTGGTCGGCATGACCAACGCCGCTCGTCGCTGCAACGAATTGCGCTGCGAAACGCTATTCCGGCGTGAGGTATCGGTCACAGCGCGGCTTGGCGTCGATGTCAGATCACGCGCATCCAGCACACCATCTTGATGTTGATCGAGCCTGTTAAATGCTCGAGCACCTGAGGCGTGATATTCCGCCATGCTAATCACACCATCCTGATCGCTATCCAGCGCCGCAAAGCGCACTTCAGTTTGTTTTAATTGCCGCTGCCGATCGTTATCCACTAAGCCTTCAAACTCGGCGAATTGCGCCTGCTGATAACCTTGCAGATCCACTTGCGCATTCTGATGTCTATCCATCGCTGCCAACCACTGCTGCCGTCGCTGCCAGTATTCGGCATGCTGGACCTGACGGTCAGCATTGCTATCATGTTCGACAATAAAATCTATCTGGTCTTGTTGGGTGAAACTCGCCGCCATCGCGCTGATGCTACATAACGCGAATAGGCTGCTTAGTAGGCCCATCAAGCTAAGTGATCGCACTGACCATTTTGCTAAGGTTGGGGTCAAACGTTGTGTCATAAAACGTTGTGTTATAAAACGCTGTTGTGCTGTCATGTTAAATTTTCCCTTAGCTGACGACATCCAATACCACAGTGCTGATATAGCTATAGATTGGCGCTTTCGCGCTAGCTGGCGCCGGCGCACGATGACGCACTTGCACCACATAACGCCCGGCCTGCGCCACGGGTAAAGTCACCTTACCGGCGTGATCACTTTTGCCAACGCTCGTGGTCGCCGCATCCACTGCGTCTGGTGCTGTCGTCAGAATCAGCTCGGCACTGGCGTTGGCGAGAGGTTGACCATGTAACAACACTTGCAACTGCAATGACTGCCCAGCAAATAACTCGTTCGGATGGGATATAAAAGCAATTTCCAAACCTTGACCACTAGGTTGTAACGCTTGACGGTTGGGCTTGCCTGCACTGAGGTAGGTTTCAGCTCGGGTAACACTTTGAAAGTGCGCCGTTAAAGTCGCTCCGGCTGGCAGAACAAAATTGGCATCTCGGCTGCTATGTGGTTTGCCCTGGTGTTGGTACTGATGAAACACCGCGCCATAACGCTCACCTGTGCTAAAGCGATAGGTGCCAGTATCGGTTAATTTATGATCTAAGATGGTTCGGCTGGTCACCATCACCAATTCATCGGGTGTCTGTCGCGTGCCTTGGGGCGTCAGCACAACAAACTCACTTTGATCAAATTTGGCTTCTGGCACAAAAAAACGGTCGGCAAAGGCCGCTTCCAAACTGACTCGTTGCCGAATAGGTTCTGCCGCTGCAGGGGCTAAGTAAGGCACATGCGCCATTGCAGACCCGCTACATACCCACAATAGCGCACCAATCGGCGCCAAGGCTTGACGCTTTGCAGTATAGGAATTTCGCCAGCGAGCACAGGACATGACCGCAGATAATTGACTTAATGAATAGAACATAACGCCTCGCATAACGTGCAAATGATATTAATTCTCAATTGCATTATATCGACAACGCCAGCGTGATCGCAAATGATAATTATTATCAACAGCTATAAGTGCATGATGTCACGTTTTTAAAAATATCAAGCAGATACAGCGATACCAATGTGATGCAGGGCAGACGGATGTGAAGCGGTGTTGCTGTGAAGCGTCCCGACGGATAGGCGTCGATTTTTAACAAAAATGCCAAATCGTCATCAATATGTAAGCATAAATGCGTTAAATAGGATTCGCTAAAATAAGGAGAATCCTATGATAAAACAAAGCCTTGCCCTCACGCTGTTCTTGTTTAGTAGTTACAGTTATGCCAATCACTGCTTACACAGCTGCCCCAGCGGCAAAAGTGGTCAGCTGGTCACGCGGCAAATTTATAGCCTGCAAAATAACGCCACGACCAAATTTGCCGATTGGGTTGCTTATAAAGTCACCAAATCAACCATTGATGGGCCAAGCCGCAGCCGGAGTTGGAAAGCGGATCCGGCGTTAAATGCCGCGCATACGCTCGAACCCGCCGACTATACCGATGCCAGTGCCAGTTTAGGCGTCGACCGTGGCCATCAAGTACCCTTGGCCAGTTTTAGTAACAGCCCTTATTGGGCCGATACCAACTATTTATCCAATATCACGCCACAAGCGGCCGCGCTAAACCAAGGCGCGTGGGTAAAACTGGAAAATGCCGAGCGCACACTGGCCCGCAGTGGCAAAACGGTGTATGTGATTTCCGGCCCATTGTATGAGTGGAATTTTGGTACTTTACCCGGCGCTGATGAAAGCCATCGTATTCCGTCGGGTTACTTTAAAGTGTTAATGGTACAGAGTAATAAAGGGATCGACACGGCAGCTTATATCATGGAGCAAGATTTAAGTCGTTCCGCCAGTTTTTGCCCACAGCTGGTGAGCATCGATGAGGTTGAACAGCGCAGTGGCTTAAATTTGATGCCTAGCTTGAGCAGTAGCCAAGCCAGTAGTATCGAAGCTGATTTAGGCGTGTTATCAAGCCAGCTCGGTTGTCGGTAAATTAAATAGGTAACGGAGGTTTGACCAAAACCTCCGTTACTTTTGCCGATTCGTATGACATCTCGACCGTTGTTGGTCTAGCGAGCAGCTATGACCACTCGCCGTGTTGCAACGTTGTGCCGTGGCGATCGACCGACGCGACTGGGCGTCCTTGGCTAATGATTACCCATGAACCGCCAGCAACTGCACGGTAAACACCAGTACCGACCCTGGCGGGATCTTACCCACTTTACGATCGCCATAACCCAATGCCGATGGGATCACGATGCGAAATTCATCGCCCACCTGCATCAACTGCAGCGCTTCGGTCCAGCCGGCAATCACTTGCGTGACGCCAAAAGTAATGGGAGTACCACGCGCAATCGACGAGTCAAATACAGTGCCATCAATCAAATGACCACTGTAGTGCACCTCAACTTTACTTTGCAGCGTGGGTCGCACACCGGACTGACCGCGTTTGAGGATCTGATACTGCAAACCAGAACTGGTGGTCACAACATCAGTATGCTTGGCATTTTCTGCCAAATATAACGCGCCTTTGGCATGATTTTGTTTGGCCTGCCGTTGATGTAACCGCCACCGCAAAACCAACCCCAGCACCAATAAAACTACCAGCAAAATTAAAAACATGCGCATCAGTATCGATCCTGTGATGTGTTGAGTTGTGAGCTCCATCATAAAGGCTTCTGACATTGCCTGCAAAAACAAACGGCCACCTGTTTAAGGTGGCCGTGTTATGACAATCCCCTTGCTTAACGCAACGAAAACCGAGGCTTCAGCGTCGGCACATCAAGCCGGACTGACGCTGTTAGAAGCGACCTTCTAAGCCTAACCGAACGTAACGTGGTGTTTGCCACGTATAATCCGCACCGTACCATGGGTTAAACGTCCCCGCCGAGCGGCGCGCTTCATAGTGCTCGTTACTGGAGGTGACTTCTTGGATATTTAGCACGTTATAAACGTTGATGGACGCACGAAGATCAACCCCTGATAAGGTAAAATCATAAGTCGCGGATAAATCGACGTTAAAGGTCCACGGCGTGCGGCCTGCCGTACCGCGTGGCATCCGTGCGAAGCTTCGTTCTTCTGGCTCACACTTGCCATTGGCATTGGCATCCGGACAACCTGTCACTAAATAGAACGTATCACCGTAGCTGCCGTATAACTTGGCATCGCTGCTTGGATAGCCCTGACCAAACATACTCAGCGGTCGACCACTGCTTAATGTTGAATTCATGCCGAACGTTAAGCTATCGGTCAGGTCATAACTGCCAAAGAACTTGAACACATGACGGCGATCATTGGCTTGATACCCATCAGCCCCATCCATCAACGCGGGGAAGTCAAAGTCTTGTGTAATACCTGCATCGGCTTGGTTGATATCTGATTTGACGGCACCTTCAAAGTTACCCGTGCTGCGTGACCAGGTATAAATTAAATCCCAGCGCAGCGCTTCATGCCGGTAACCGACTTGGCTTTGTAAGGCGACATATTTATTCTCAGCTTCCGGTAACGCCATATCAGCCGCAGAGTATGTCGTTAACGAATTTGGATCAGGGATATTGTCATCATTATCATCTTTGTACCAACTTCCCGCTTTCCCAGGATTAACCAAGGTACAGAAATGCTGGTTCGCCACTGGACCACAGAAGTCATCCAAGGCCGCACCGACAAAGCGATACGTGCCGCGGATCGAAGCGGAGTAATCGTCCGTCAACTGTGTTTCATAACCTAACACCCACTCTTCTTTGTAGAAGGGTTCTGCTTCTTGCGCTTGGAACAAGGCCACGCTCGGCATGGCGGTGGAGACTGAGTTCACAACTTGTGAATTCGCGACACTACCATTGACTGGACGCGTGCCCGTCGGTGCGCCCGTTGTAGCATCAAATCCAGTGAAATAATAATAAGTGGTGGTATCGTCAACCCCCGACGCGGCACGGTAGTTGGTGTTATTGGGGACTGGTAAGTAGTAGCGCCCCCAAGTACCAAAAACTTTCGAATCGCCATCGCCTGTTGGGTCAAAACTAAAGCCTAACCGTGGTGCCACATCCGTTTTTAAATCCACAAAATCAATACCTGTAGCGCCAGTATTGACAAAATGGTCTTGCCGCAAGCCAATATTTAACGTCAGCTGTTCGGTCGGTTGGTACTGATCTTCGACATACCATGCGGTTAATTCACTGCCAAAAGAACCACCACCTTGGAAAATCCGGTCTTCGACCAAATCAACAGGTGCGCCTGTGGTGTTGGCCCACAGCTGACCGCTGTTGCCTTGGATCACATCCCCAGCCACTTTCGTGACATAGGTGTAACTATGCCCACCAACTGGCGCAGTCGTTTTCCGTGATTGCCGATCTTGTTTATCGTAACCAAATTTCAGCACATGGCTACCAAACCATTCCCCAGCCGCCCATTCAAAATCAAGCCGCGTTTGTTTGTTGTCGTCATAGTCATCACCCAAGGTGCCACCAGCACCACAGCCAACGATAGGCGTGGACACTTGACGACCATCCGAAACAAACGGACACGTCGTTTCAGACGGGATAGTGCCATATTGGGTTTTGATATTACCCAACATTAAATTCACAGTGAAATCGTCCGTGATATTACCGACATAACTTACACTGCTAGCTTCACCACCACGTTCATTAACAAAATCACCTTGTTTCGCGCCAATGATGCCGGTATTGGGGTTGCGCGCATAACGAACTTCTTGTGAATCGTTGCGATCTGAATAGGCAAACAAACTTAACCGGTGACCATCTGCGATATCCCAATCGATTTTGCTGCCCCAAAACAGATTGTCAGTGCCGGATGATTCTAATGTCCGCCACCGATTATCCGCATCATAAGGCACCCGACCACTGGTATCTGACCATTTTGAGCTACGATCACGCGGGTTGATAATGGCATAGATAAACAGTTTATCTTCAATCAGCGGCCCCGCCGCAGACAACGACAAATCGGATTCCGAAAATTCATCCGCCGTGGTATCACGGAACACTTGGCCTAAACGGCTCGCGGTACCGAAAGATTTTTTCCCTTCGGAACGCAGTGCGGCAGGCTGCGTATTGGCGGTAAAGGCAAACTCCCACTCGTTGCTACCTGATTTAGTCACGGCATTTAATACACCGCCCGTTGAACGACCATACATGGCAGAATAGCCACCGGTTTTGACTTGGAATTCTTTGTAAAATTCAAATGGAACCGTACCACAACCTAAACCTTGCCGCGTATTGGTCACTTCAAGGCCGTTGATATAACAGGCGTTTTCAGAGATGGATGAACCACCAAAGGAGGCAAAACCAATACCGCCCGACGCTCCAAATTTGGAATCCCCCAGCACAACGCCAGGTGCCAATAAAGAGACGGCGGTAATGTTACGAGCGATTGGCATTTTATCGAATTCAGTTTCGCCAATGACCAAACCGGAGTCGGTACTGGTGACATCTACGGCTCGGATCCGCGCACCACTCACCTCGATCACTTCAGTGCCATCATCGGGTCTCAAATCAAAAGATGCGACCGTATTCGCCCCCAACCCTAACCGGACGGTGTCTTTGGCCACGACATTGCCGTTGCTGATGATTTCAACTTGATAGGAGCCGATCGGCAGCTGACTGACCCGAAAACTGCCATTGTCATCAATCGAGACTTCACGATTGAAGCCGGTTTTGGGATCCTTTACTTTTACAAGATAACGTTGGCCGGATTTCATACCCGCGACATTACCTTGAATATTGGCGCTATCGGCCGCCATGGCCACACTTGGTAAACCAAGCACAGTGGCAACGGCAAGCGCGGCTACGGTACGTTGGAAGAATTGTTTTCCGTTTTGGTAGTTCATTTTTGTGTTCCTGACTTTTTAATTTTTATGGTTGCTGCGCAAAGCAAGCAACTCCATAAAAACATGCAGTTACAAAAATGTATAGCCTTAATATTTGTATGGCTTTGTCCAGCCAACTGGTCAACAATACCGCCAAAATCGGATAAAAATAGCACAAATTAACAAATAAGAAACACTAAAATACTTATTTTTTATCAATCGCTGCTTTTTAATTGAAAATACTTATAAATATCAAATTTCCGTAATGTTAATCGACGGCTCTTGCTGTTGGGGTCCAGCATGAACACTACAAAAACTCATAACCCACCATCGACGAAACCACATAAACTCAAGACGAAAATATTTAAAATAAATGATCCAAAAACAGAAAACTTCAATTTCAACCACTTACAACAAGCATTCTGTTGAAACTTACACCGGTTTATACAAACGGGAGGGAGATGGTCATGCAAGGATGTCGACAGGAAAGGCGAAAGCTCCGACATCACACGCGAAGCCTTCTCGCTAGGTGATGACGGAGCTTTGAAGCTATGATGTAGCTGGGCTTATACCTTGGTTAACCAACCAAATTTATCCTCAGTTTGGCCCCACTGCATAGCATTGAGTGTCTGCCGTAAGCGTGCCGTGGTTGTGCCAGGTTGGCCGTTACCGACGCTATATTCTTTGCCCTGATGGATCAAGGTGCCAACCGGTGCCAATACCGCAGCAGTCCCCGATAATGCCGCTTCTGCGCCTGGTTTGGTGGCACGAGTTAACAGCTCGTCGACGGTTAAATCCCGCTCGGAGACGGTCATACCTAAATCACGGGCTAAGGTCAGGATCGAATCGCGCGTCACGCCATGCAGGAAAGATGCATCCAGCGCCTTGGTGATAATTTCATTGCCATCGATTAATAAGAAGTTGGCTGCACCGGTTTCTTGCACATCACCCTGCGGGCAGAACAACACCTGATCGGCTTGATGTTGTTGTTTTGCCAGCATGGTTGGCCGCAAGGCGCTGGCATAGTTGCCACCACTTTTGATCATGCCCATGTGCGGTGCACAGCGGGCGTTATCTTCCAGCAATAACCGCAGTGCACGACTCCCACCCGCAAAATAATCACCCACCGGCGATAACAACACATACAACATCGAGTTGACGGTTGGCGTGGCAGCCTTGCCAATGGCAGGTTCTGTCCCGATATGGGTTGGACGAATGTACATCGAGCCTGGCGGTGTTGGCACGTCCGCGACATAGTGACGAACGATATCCAGAATCATCTGGTGCAATAAATCAGCATCAAACGACGGTAATGACAGCAGTTCTGAGCTTTGCTGCATCCTGGCAATATTTTTATCCATGCGGAAAATCGCCACCGAGCCATCGGCATGTTTAAAGGCTTTTAACCCTTCAAAACAGGTACTGGCATAGTGCAGCACATGCGCACCAGGGTGAAGATTGATGCTATTGCTGCTGACGATCTGTGGACGTGACCATTGCTGACCATCAAACTGCGCCAGAGTCATTTCCGGCATAAAAACACTACCAAATGCTGCCATATGCGTATTCCTGCTGAGATTTGTTGATTTGCCACCACGTTACACCAAGGGTTACCGAGCTGTGAGACGGCATCGCATGGGTTAACTGTTGATAATTTGTTAGCTAAGGCTTTATGCTGGCATTGTACTGCGTCATTGCCATTTCGGCATCAACTATTATGCGGGTTACGCCGTGGAATCTTAACGCTCATTATTTGCAGGAATAACGCTCACTATGGATGCTGTTTTACCCTCGTGGCGCCATGGCGCCCGCCGCGACGCTATTTTGCATTTTCTGCAGCAGGTGACCGATCCCTCGCACAGCGCTTATGTGCCGGTCGAGCAGCGGATTGCGGTCTTTGACCACGATGGCACCTTGTGGGTAGAAAAACCTCGAGTCACAGAAATAACCTTTATCGCCGATTTTTTTCGGCACAACACCAGCTCGCAACCTGTGCCGGCTTTACCGGCCGCCTTGCATCAAACATCAGATCCAGCACGACGGATCGAGCGATGGTGCAAGCAGTTACGGTTGATGGTGGCACATCTGCTGCACAATGTGCTGCAGGATGGCCGCTGGTTATGGCACGAATATCTATCCGGAGTCAGTATTGATGAATATCAACACTGGGCCAGCGCTTGGTTGGCGCAGGCGACACATCCTCGTTTTAACCGCCGTTATACAGAGCTCACCTATCAGCCGATGTTGGAACTGCTCGAACTGTTTGCCGCACACGATTTTAAAAATTATATCGTCAGTGGTGGTAGCAATTATTTTGTGCGGGCGATGAGTTTATCCTGTTACAACATAGCGCCACCCTATGTGATCGGCAGCCAGTTGCGCACCAAAGTGCGCGAACGCTATGGTCAATTGCAAGTGGAGTTACAACCTATTCCATGGTTCTTAGACAATCACCACGGCAAAGTGCTAGCCATTGAAAACCGAATTGATCTGCGTCCTATCGCGGCCTTTGGCAACAGTAACGGCGATGTGGCCATGCTCCGTTGGACCAGCCAGCAGCCGCAGCATTTGTGTATGTTGGTGCATCATACCGATGCGGAACGTGAATATTGCTATAGCCCTGGGCAAGACACGCTCGACGCGGCGCAGCAGTATGGCTTTCATCTGATTGATATGCAGCACGATTGGTTAAGCATGTTTCCCGAGCTCACCGGCGGTGCTGATTTGGATCATGGCCATGCATCTACCGTTGACGGGGCGCCATCGCCACGCCCCCCTGAATAACCACATAGCGCTGCGGTAGATGGCGCAGCGCTATATTGTAGTTATACGCAAAGCTGAGAGCCTGAGTGCGCAGTTAAGGGCGCAGTTAAGAGAACAGTTAAGCGCGCAGTTAAGTGCACAGTTAAGTACAGAGTTGCGTGCAAAAACCACAGCGGCAGCGTTAGCCTGCAGCTAAGGTAGCTGCGACTGTTTTAAGCTCCTGCTGTAGCTTTTTGTCGTTAATTTTTTCGGCTTGCAACGCCGTCAATAATTGCTGTGCCGTCGCCGTATCTTTCAAACGCACGTGTATTTGCGCCAAGCGCAACTTCGCCCACCGCAGTCGACTATTCTCCCCCCCTTGGTAAAAGGCAATATAGTCCGTTAAGGCGGCTTTGCCCTGCTGCAGCACCTCGGCAGGTGCAGGGGTTGCTGGCGCTGCGGTTGCCGCTGTCTGAGACTGCGCCGCGAGTGCGGTAAAGGTATCATACTGGGTGGCAGCTAACCGCCCCACGTCGTACAGTGCACTGTATTTTTCGCTCGGCTTGCTGGCCGACGAGCCCACCTGCTGATAAAGCTGAAATAACTGCGCCGTGATGCGCTGCTGAGCCGCGTCATCCTTGGTCTGGGTTTGTTGCAACATACGCGCCTGCTGCAGCAACAAACTACTGTGCTGTGGCTGTGCGGCTAACGCCGCTTGCAACAATTGCTGTGCTTGCGCGGTTTTTTCCTGATTTAGCAATACTTTGATCTGCGCAATAGTGCCCATCACCACATCCTGCTGCGCCATGACATCGGCAATACGCTTGGCTTCGTCTTCATCGCCACCGGCAATACTGGGGGCGCCGAGATAAAATCCGACCAAGGCATCTTTGATGGTCATATCGGTTGGGGCCAGCGACTCCGCTTTTTTAAGCAGTGCTAACCCATCTTTGGCCAAGCCCAATGCTGAAAAGGTTGCGGCTTGTGCCAAGCGAAACTTCACTAAGGCACCATAAAAATTCAGCTGGGCATGATTGGGATGTTTCGCCAATACCTCGGTCAACCATTCATCAAAGGCTTCGGCATCTTCACCTTGTGCATACAAGGCTTTCGCACGCCACAGCAGCGCTTCGGCCTCTTGGGTCGCAATATCCGCACTGACTTGTTGGGTGATATGCTGATAATGCGCTTTATCGTAAAGGTCACTGAGTGCCTGATAGCGATTGGCAAGGTCGCTGCCGTTTGTACTTGCGGTGCTAGATGCGGGCTGCTCGATAGCGTCGATGGCCATCGCATGAGGTGTCACCATGAGGGTCGAGATTGGCAACGCCATGACAACCGCGGCGGCCCATGATGTAAAGCATGATGTAAAGCGCCACCGGTTAGGCTCACGAACCAGCATCGTGGTCGCCTCGGAGGCCGAAGCTTGGCTCTGAGGCCATGGATAAAACACAAAAAATCGAGAGCGGTGCATAGAAGTTCCTTGTCATCCAGTGAGCAACAATTTATAAACGATATCCGTTCCATGTAAGCACTGACGTGGTGAACGCCAACCACATACGTGGCAGCCTTACACCAGAGGTGGCACCCTCAAGATGCCCATCGTTGCCCATTGTGCTGGTGAACGCTGCCAGTTCACCGCATCCAACGGTCAGTGTCTTGATGAGCACATCTTGTTACATGAATGTCGTATCAGCCTAACTGCTGCATCATTAACAACAACTGAATAAAAAATCAACAACAGATCACGCAGCGCTGGCCCGTGGTCTACCGCAAGGAGCACATATCATGCACACAGAACGCCTCACTCGACGCCAGACTGCCCACATCCACCGTGTCGGAACCGCCATATGGCGGCTGGTCCTGGCGAGCTTCGTTCTCAGTAGCGTCGGTTGCAGCAGTGCCCCAGAGCGCCCAGCAGAGGCAACGCAAGGCCAGATGTATCCGCATCAAGCGAGCGTCAAAGTTGGTCAACCCCTGCCGTGGGCACAAATGCAAAGTATTGATGGTAAAGCAATATCACTTAGCCCCGGCCAGAAGCATTTGCTGATTTTTTTCGCCACCTGGTGCAGTGATTCACAGCGCGCATTAACGCAGCTGAAAGCCTCAGCATTGATGCAACAATCCGATGTGCAAATTGTGGCAATTGGCCGTGAAGAAAACGCCCAAACCTTAGCGACGTTTCAAGCACAGCAACAACTGACCATAGCCATGGTGGCCGATCCAGAACGGACCTTATATCAGCAGGTCGCCAATCGCGGCATCCCCCAATTGGTGACCGTCGGTGCCGATGGCCAAGTCAAGCAGATATTATTTGGCGAGGTGCCGAACGCCATCGCGCAATTGCATTGGTAAAGCGAGACAGCGCGAGCGCCGCCTCGCGGCACGCGCGGATCTGATAATCGAAGGCTGCACAGCAGAGATTTGTTGGGCAGCTGCATAACTGGACGATCGAGCATCTTAGACAAGCATCTTAGACAAGCATCTTAGACAAGCATATTAGGCGAGCATGTTAGACACCCAGCTACCTCAGACGAGCCTGAGGCACTTTGGATCTATGTTGGGGCATCACGTCATCCTGTTTTCACGCCATCTGCAATACAGCCAACCCCACCAAGGCACCGATGCATAAAATCACGTATTCCAGCCGCTGCTCCATTCGTTGCTCTGTATTTAGCGGTTTGCCCGCCACATAATCCGGCACAACAGTCGCAATGAGCGTCGTCAGCGCACCAAGTAAACACAAGAGTTGCAACACATACACCACAACATCAACAAACATCACCCCTCCCATAAGGCTATAGCTGGCACCAACATCAAACCAGATCCAACGCTGAAAAACGCCCACCTTAGGGCGCAATCGGTCACGGCGCAATGCGACACTTTGTCGCAGCATGGTTACCGTGCAAGCATGCGGACCACATACGAGACGGCTTATGTTGGATCGCCATAGCCAACAACACAATAGCGATAGGTTTAACGCCGCCTATATTGCGCCACGTCGACAGATCTGCGCCATGACGCCCTGAAAAGCCACTCACGTAAGGCTGCCACGGGCATATGGCGCGACGTGCCAGATGTCAGTTCACCGCTTCAGGCTATGACCGTAATAGGTACACTTTGGGAGCCCGCGGTGTTTTACCGCGATGGGCGTGCGTCAATTGTTGCACGAAAAATCGTTGTCCTTGGTCCTCAAACAATTCACCAGACTTCACATCGCCCAAGTGCGCTAACGCTTGCTGTACCGCCGTGCGATAGGCCTCAAAATCAACATCATTGGGCACTCGCATTGGCATCACCGCGAGCGCTTGATCTGCCCTGACCGCACACCAATATTTACCCAAACTCCGCCCCGTCAAAGGTATCGTCGAGTCCACACTATCCGCATCGCGGGTGTTTGATGATTCCATAGTCACTCCTTTTACTAAATCACAAATCACAAATCACAAATCACAAATCACAAATCACAAATCACAAATCACAAATCACAAATCACAAATCACAAAATAACACATTGATTTCAAAATTAAAAAATATCAACCTGAGTGAACCAAACGGCCCTAATAACGCCGCGATGAAAAAAAATATCATATCGTCTGTAACACTTGCCCCGCCCGCAGCGACTCCATAGATAACTCCGGCGTAATGACCACCAGAGTAATCAACCATCGAAACCAACGGGAGTGTAATCATGGATACAGTACTAATGACAGAGTGGGGCTTTTTCCTGTTTTTTATCGCCATGTGGGTGCTTGCCGCACTGATTGACGTCGGCGGCCGCCGTTGGCTTGGCAACGATGTGATGAAATATATCACCGGCGATACACACTGTGACTGCCATAAGCGTCATTCGCAGCATGAATAGTCAAATCAAGGTGAATCTTTCGATCGTGTCGGCCACCGGAATTTCTGCTGCCGTCTAGATAAACAAACTGCCAGTCTGGGCAACCGAACTGGCATTTTTTATTGACGCATCGCAATCTGCGATGCAGACGATGAGCTTAGAACTTATAAGTCACTGACAAAAAGTTCGTATTATCAATAGTTAAGAACGATACAGAGAAGCTGTAAATGTCCGCACCAAAACCAAAACCAGCATCAGTACCTGATTCGGTATAGCTGCGTGAGCCTGAGCTTGCTTTTGCACTGGTGTGGAATAAACCGACACGACCATAAACGTCAACAACGTCGTTTAAACGCAGTGTTGGACGATA